>Ga0209187_1000069_pt1 | contig 234328 bp, 137 predicted proteins | sample BantaG_FD_187430 | JGI IMG/M metagenome (GOLD analysis project Ga0209187, IMG submission 187430) | Marine algal microbial communities from Bantry Bay, Ireland - BantryBay_4 metaG (SPAdes) (version 2) | ecosystem: Host-associated > Algae > Red algae > Unclassified | place: Bantry Bay, Ireland... | reverse complement strand
TAGTCTTCTTTGCTTTTCCGACTCATTTTCTTCGTCATGAGTTCGGTGTCCTCTATTTTGAGGCAACCGGACACGCCGAAACGTGCCTCGCACATCGCTTCGGTGTCCTGACTTATGAGGCAACACGTGCAACATTCAGGGATTTATGGTGCGTTGCCAGGTCATAGATCATCTGTTATCATACGGTGAAGGGTCGATGCAAGGGGAGCGTTGGCTACCCCGAGGGCCGGCAACGCGGTATAAATCTCCGTTGAACGAAGCCGGTGGCCATGGGGAAAGTGTGGGGTCTTGATGTGCCGTCCTCTCGGGGTTGGTAGAGAACAGGTCGGTTTATGGGCAAGCTGGCTCTGCTCTTTCTTGGGAACGGAGGGGGACGCGGCATGGGGGGTGAGATCATGGCGAGAAAAGGGGGCGATGTAGCCGCCTTTGGGATGTGTGGACACGGGGGGACGCGCACAGGCTGGGAGCAGGCTGTGTGTATCGTACTTCGAACGGTTTGGGACTCGTCGTGCGAGTCTGGTGCATCAGGGATCATGGTGGCGGGCGCGCGGTGACGGCGATTGGCGTTCGGGCGCGGGTGCGTTTCGCGAGGGGGCGAACGAGAACGAGTTGGCCGCTCGGGCAGTGGGGGCACTCATAGCCGGAACCACCGCAGAGCCGCTCCATGCGTTGCTCGAGGGGCTCGACGGTGGGTGCGTTCTGGCCGAGTGCGGTGCGGAGGCTGGCGAGACGCTTGGCCCGAACGCCGCCGGAGAGGAACCCGTAATGGCGGATGCGGGTGAAGCCGCCCGGGAGGACGTGGAAGAAGAACCGGCGAAGGAACTCGCTCCCGGGAACACAGACCTCGACCTTCTTGCCGGGGCGTTTCGGGTCGCGGGCGGCGAAGACAACATGTCGGTCGTCGACCCGCCGGATGCGATGGTTGGAGATGGCGGTGCGATGGGTGTAGCGGCCGAGGTAGGCGAGCACTTGTTTGGGGCCGCCGAAGGGGCGCTTGGCGTAAACCCACCAGTCCTTGTCGTAGAGGGCTTGGAGGTTGGCGACGAAGCGCTCGGGCGTCGTGCCGGGAGGAAGACCCCGCAGGCCCTCATGACGCTGGAGGCGTTTGAGCCCGTCGAGGAACTTCGCGCGGAAGACGTTGGCGAGCGCTTTGACCGGGAACAAGAAGGTGCCTTTTCCGATGCGTGCGGCGCTGCCATCGGAACGAATGGCAACGGCGGGAACGATGACGTGAAGGTGGGCGTGCGGGAGGAGGCGCTGGTTCCAGGTGTGGAGGACCGCGGTGAAGCCGAGCTGGCCGTGGGCTTCGCCGAAGCGCTTGAGGGTGGCGGCGACCGCGCGGAAGAGGAGGGAGTAGCCCGCCTCTTTGTTGGCGAGGAGGAGGCATTGGAGTTCGCCGGGAAGGGTGAAGACGAGGTGGAAGTACGGCAGATCGAGCAGCTGGGCTTCCTGCTTGGCGACCCATTTTTCGCGGGCCTTGGTCTGGCATTGCGGGCAGTGGCGGTTGCCGCAGGATCGCCAGCGGGGTTCGTGGCGTCCGCAGTCGGAGCATCGGTAGAGGGTGCCGCCGAGGGCGGGGGTTCGACAGAGCGGGAGCAGGCCGAGGAGGCTGCGGACCTTGCCGGCGGGCTGGTGCCGGGTTCGGTAGTCGTTGCCATGGCGGCGGATGGCTTCGGCGAGGGTCGCGGCGGTACCGGTTTGAGCGCGGGCGGGCCTGCTCATGTGGCGGCTTATGTGGCTGCTCATGTGGCCTCCGCTTCGTCACGCTCGTCACGATAGAGAGTGTCGAGTGGGCTGGAGATGTCGTGGCCGGACTCGAGGACGATCTGGAGGTACCGGGAGGTGGTCCGTAGGTGTTTGTGGCCGAGCATGCGTTGGAGGGTGACAAGGTCGGTCCCGCCCATGAGGTGATGGGTGGCGAAGCTGTGGCGCAAGGCGTGGACGCCGCCTTGCTTGGTGATTCCGGCGAGGCGCTTGGCCTCCTTGTACGCCCGGTAAATGGCGTCGGTGCCGAGATGGTTTCCGCAGCGGCCAATGAAGAGCCATGGGATGTTGGAGGTGGGGAGGCGTTCGGCGCGCCAGTAGGTCTCGAGTTCGATGAGCGCACGCTGTGGCAGGACCGTGTAGCGGTCCTTGTTGCCTTTGGCCTGTTCGACGCGAACCCGCATCGTGGGCCGGTCAATATGACGGACTTCGAGACGGGCGAGTTCGCTGATCCGTAGTCCGCAACCGTAGAGGAGGTGGAGGGCCGCGCGGTAGATCTGTTTGGGATGCGCGTCGAGCAGCGCGCGGACTTCGTCGTGGTTGAGCGCCTCCGGGAGCTTCTGCGTTCGGCGGAGCTTCGGAAGCTTCAAGGCGTCCGCAGGGCGCTGAAGAATCTCCCGCCACAAGAACCGGACGCCGTGAAGGGCGACATTGAGGGTCGACCCGGAGTGGCCTTGGGCGAGTCGGTGTCGAAGCCAGAGAATCACCTCCTCATCGGTGATCTGGGAAGGGCAGCGCTGGTAGTGGCGAGCCAAGAGAGAGACCGCGCCGACGTAGGACTTGATCGTGCTCGAGGCGTACCGGCGAAGGGTGAGTTCGGAGACCATGGCGCGCCGAAGGGGCGAGCCATGAGAGAGGGAGGATGACATTGGTGACTCCAGTCAGGTTCAGAGCACCGCGTTCATCGCGGCGCCTGTTGACCGGAATGGAACCAAAAACGCCGCGCTTCGGAAGAGGCGCGGCGGATCTGTTTCAGGGAAGGAGTTCGGGAAGAAAGCGTCCGGACTTCAGCTGCCGGAGGCTTCGTTCAACGGACTATTCCTCGTTTCCCAACTGTGCCTCATCTTTAAGAATGCCCGCGTCAATAAGGTCACCAAGGTCCGTGCTAAGACACGATTTTGCCCATCGTTGCCGGCGGTGTTCTGGTATATCATCGGGCTCCAAAACGGACTGCAAACACAAGGCAGAGACAATGCGCGGGCGTCCCTCCTCGGCGAGAAACTTCAACAGAGGGGAGGCAATAGCGTCACGGCGGAATATTGGTTCCTCTAAGAAATCAATCAGCGAGTTTCCGATAACTTCAGGACAAACAAGTTCTAGCTCCTCTGGACTGAAGGTTCGCACACCGCAAGCGACCATCATCACGACAGATCTCGCAGACTCAATACTCACTTGCGAGGGAGATACGGTATGACCCGAAACGGATAGTTCATAGGCTTCATCCAAATATAGATGCACTCGGGAAAAATCTACGCGGGTCGCAAGTTCTTGCAAAACTACCGGATCGAAGTGATCCCTCTTCTGCCGGATGTGAAACCCGCGCCACCAGTCGCACCAGGCGAGTGGAACAGACCTCCACAGAAGCAAGCCCTGCCCCACGATATTTGTCGTTTGAGAAAGACTAAGGAGGCCTAGTTCAAACTCTTTATCGAGAATCTTTTTAATATGGACTCGGTGAAGGACACCAAGACGCGCCAAGTAATAGAAAAGGTCTCCATGGAGTTTGATACTATTCTTAGGGTCTTGACAGGGCTCAGAATCCGTAACTTCAGGGTCAATATCATGCTCGAACCAAGTCATGAATCTTTCCCGCATTTTATCTGACGCGAAAACCGAAAAGACGATGCCTTCCTGCAACCAGCGCCCGCTATCGATGGCTACCGCCCCGAACTTCAAGAGCTCCAAGAACTCTTGATTATTCCCCTCACTCAAAAAGCAAACTTGCGAGACTAGATTTTCGACCTGCTCGACCCATTGCGCAACAGTGATTGATTCCCGGAGTGGAAGAAATGGACAGACTCCAAAGTTACGCATCAAAACGTGCGCATAATCTCTGTCGATCATCGTATCCTCGGTGATATCGATTTCCTGGGCCAATAAACTATCGACATCTTCTTTTTTCCAGCGGCCGCTGTTGATTGCACTTTCCGCGAACTCAAGGAGTTCGTTGATCTCTCTTTCCAGTTCGCCAATGGTGCACGAGATGTTGGTCAGGTCATCCATTCGCTTCCCCCATCCCTCTAGGGATATTGTTTGGGGGATAGGAGAAAACCATGTGAGCTGATCTTCATATGTTTGATCATGCCAAAGCTCAACCGCCATTATCATGGTGATGATTGCTGATGGCCTGCAATCCAGCTTTTCCGCTATTTTTAGAATACTATGGGGACCACTCTCCAGCGGTATCGCCTTTCGTTCAACTGGCTGTTTGACTGGTGAAGGCTTCCAATCCTGGCTATTTTGCTCGTCTTCACCTTCTAGGCCCGCGGTCTTTTGATACATCGCAATCTGTTCGCTCGACAGGTCTTCGAGGCGAATCAGCCCACATGTTATTAAAGACGTCATCTCCGTTTGTGTTAGATCGGAGGCGAGCCAGGCTGTCTTCGCCTCGCGGTCGAAGTCATCAGGCGATGCGCCACGAAGACGGACTAATGCGATTGCGATGTTTGGGCACTGTTCGGTTGCAATACCTTTTCGTTCGACCTCGTGAAGATGGGTGTATGCATAAATCTCTAAGCTCTCCTCATGAATCTCTTGATAAATAGAAAAACGGTCTTCTGAGTCTTTATAGTTTTGAGGCACTCGATTAGGTATTCGAAGCCGCAAAACATCGTATATCCAGGAGGGCCCAACAAAGGACCTAGGAGCCTCAGGGAAAATATCCATAGGATTTCGCCTAAACCACCTACGAGTCGGCCAAGTTTTCCATAAGTCGTTCCACTGGTCGCTGGTGATCCGCTCTCGCCAGAGTTCCAGTCGGTTTCGTCGGATCAGCAAGGTAGAGACAGGGATCCCACCACGGAGGGCGAACACGGCCAAGCGAAGATCTATTCCAAAAAGCTCTTCACGGATTGGATAAATATAACGAATCATTAGACATCATACGGGTTGGGTTCGATTCTTTGCCGATTGTCATCCCAGAACTCGAAGGGATTCCGTCCGTCGGCTGACGCGTATCTTTCTTTCAAGTGGCCGAAACCCAGCCCGAGGGCGAGGAAGCATGGAGTAGTTAAAAGCTGCTTAGCAAGCTTTGGTTCCTCGTCTTGCAATCGCAATATCGCATCATGGACACCATCGCTGGGGGCGAGATTTTGATCGCAGATTTCCAGCGCAAGTTTCTCCACCTCGTCATTCGAGTTCGCTAGAAAAATAGTTACCATCAAGTGGATCCACGGATTCTTCATTTCCGCAGTTTGAGGAAGAGGCCCCCCTTTCCATGGATTCGATTTCAACCGTGCCGTCGTACCCACAGGGAAACGCTCAAAGAAGTAAGACAACACCTGATCTTCGGCTTGCAGAGGACATCCCTCAAGAGCGCACAGCTCTGCGTACCGCTGCAAAATCGATGGGTCATACTCCACCTTGTCCAGTCGAGAAATGTCTTCAGGTTTTTCAAGAAGGTGTTCGGCTACAAAGTAGTTTTCGAATATCCGATGGGACAGTATAAGGCCACGGCCTAAGGGTGGTTTTCTGACGAGTGAGGACGTCTCGATGATCTCCACGGCCGCCTCCTTGTGCTCTGTGAACTCAAGGTAGTCCAACACACTTGACAAAACGATGGGGCGACCGCGCGTTAACGCGTCGAAAACCATGTGGTTCAGTGTGTCCTGCAACTTCTCCAATATCGTGGGGGAGAGGAACAGTTTTCCCCTAGGCTTTGCTCCTTGTTCACGGGAAAACAAGCTGCTGACAATATCCCGGTACAGGGCTGCGCAGGAGGGCCAGTTCGGCAACTGTTTTCTCGGAAGGGCCTTGATCGCGCAAACCACATGAAAAGGGGTTAACGCGACGGCACCGAGGGCCTGTAGTTCAACTAATCGCTCAAGGACTGCCTCAGCTGTGTTTTCTGAAGCCCCCTGGCCGTTATACCGTTCCAACTCCTTACTGATCAGTTGAAGCAACTTATCCCAATCGAGGTCCATCGTTTTAAGTTCGATCTCGAAGGGGTTTGTGCATGGGTTTGGAAAGCGAGAAGAGAGGACAGCACGATTGCCCAGATCGATGAACCCATCGATTGATCGGCCCAAATCCTGGATCGGACTGCCCGAATCGCCACATCCCGGACACTCATCGGCAGCATCCAATATTAACAGTAGCCGACCACTAGTTTTCAGTTGGGCGACAACTTCTGGTGGGACTGGACCGAATCCGCACGCCAGTTCGTCTGCAAGAAAATCCTCCAAACGACGATGCCGGAAACTCGCTAGTTTCGCATACACTGGAACCAGGGCTCCCGATCCGCCGACGCGAGCCATTTGAAGAGCAAACTTGGCGAGGGCCGTAGTTTTCCCAGTTCCGCCGGGGCCCTTCAGAAAAACGTTGTTTCCCTGTTTGATATTTCGAGTGAGGCATTCGAGCAGGCTGCCCTCCTCCGTGCTTTCCTGCTGGTCCTTGTATCGCTCTTCCTCTCTCCTGCAGAATGCATCGATCGGCCTGGACACCGAGGCCGAGAGAACCAAAGTGTCTGCGAACGCCTCTTCGAGGGCTTTTCCGACCGAAGATCCGGTCGGGTCGGTTCTCCCCGCCTCGGGCGCCATTTCGTCCCTGTTCATCGTGGGTTCGATTTGTACGGAATAACCGCCAAGCTCAACATATCGGTCCGCTCCGATTTCCGAGTAGTATTTCTCTAGGTTGTTGCTGAGTCGTGCACGATGCTCTTCCTCCCAAGCGAACAGCGAAATCCTGGGGAAGAGCTGTGTCCTCAAACCAATCACATCAAGTCCGAGCGTATCCGGTGTCGGCTCCAGGAACACTGCTCCGATGCGGTCCGCCATTTTCTTCTTTTTGTCCACATGGGCGACCTTAGCGAGGCAGCCGTTGCTGAGGTCTCCGGTAGCAAGCCAGCCAAAGGGGCTTAGGCTGGGAAAATCGTCCCTCTGCTGGGTGGCCGCTAGGCACAACGCGTAGCCGAAACTCGGCCCAGACAGCGGCGCTGCGTCCGCGGGGGCTTGAGGAACTAACAACTGCAATCCAGATCCGACGGCCTCGGCCGGAGGCATCCGACTTCTCCAACCTTCAATAGGGTCGCTGAATGAATCTAAACAATCCAAGTTGTCCCTCTGTTTCGCAAGACGGAAAGGCAGCAGCGCAACGTGATCGCTCCCCTCAAGATATACAGGGATCAAACCGTCCGCCATCCAATACGTATTCATCAGCTTGGATGCATAATGCCATAGCATGGGAAACTTCGGCCACTCAGGTGAAGGGACCTCCTCACCTTTGTGAAGTTTATGGCGACGAGGTGTCCATGTGTTCTCAAATATCTCCCAAATCTCACCTGGGATGTACCGGGGCTTCTCCTCCTTAAAGATCCAGGCTCGCAACAGTCGTTCCGCCCTCACGCATTCGCGTGCCATTCCATCATCTCCATATGGATCGTTGGCGAGTTGCTGCTCGAGCTCCTCGTCAGACAGATGCCATGTCGCTTCGGGGCGCCTCTGCACCAGGTCGCGGATTTCCCAAAACCGTCTCACTTGTTACCCGCGAAAACTTCGAACACCAGACTCTCATCCGGTCTGACAAAACGGAGTAGGATCGGGTTGGGGGTATCAAACCCTTCCAGCGAAAAAACCAGCATTCCGCCGTTCATGTGACCATACCTCCAGGTTTTGTCGTCGCTCAGGATTTCGAGAGAGGCTCCTTCAAAATCATTTGAGAGTTCAAACTCATCCTCCTTGTATACGCTGAGCTCACCAGTCTCATAGTTTCGGCTAAAGAATCGGAAGTTGTAGCCTCCCCACTTGTGGTTCACTAGGACCCGGTCTTCGATTTCCGCCGCCGCAGCCTGTAGTCGTTTTTGAGTTCGGGACCGCAGGTGGGATAGTTCATCGACTACGGTCTTGCAATGAGCCTCCGCAGCGGTGATCCACCGGCTGAAGCGCCGGTTTTCTATCTCTTGGAACTCCACGCGTGGATCATCCGAGTCAGGTATTGGTAGACCAGTTTGTGGGATCAGGGCTGGAGGCACGTTCTCCCCGAACATCGCCAGTTTGAAAACGGCCTTGGCCGCAACCCTTTCTTCCCGGTCAAGCTCGTCGATGACCCAGCTCTGTGACATGACCCTGCGACTGATGAAGCGAGTAGACCACGCGCTCAGGGTGGAGTAGAACAGGTGGTCACGACATAGCCATTCTGTGGGACTCGCCGGCACCGGATACTTGGAAAATGGGGCCACCAATACCCGATCGTCCCCTGCAGCCGGCGGCCGCTCCACCAGAATCGCGAGCACGAGAGGTGGTCCGCCTTCACCCCAGGATGGCATCATCCGGATTTGACCCACAGCCAAGTCCTCGTCGAAAGGGGCAATCTTTATATCGTTTCGGCGGATAACCGACGCGAGTAAGGACGTGCTCTTCGGATTCGATAAATCGGTCGGTTCCGCCATGGCTTCGTCGATCCATCGATCCGATTGCCACAGGCTCATCCAAGTGTTGAGATACTCCCGCCGAGGGTCATCGTCAGGGAGTGTGGGATGCTTCGGAATCCTACTCATCTTCTTCCCCTTTCATGAAGTAGCCTTCGAACTTCGTTCCAGTCTGAAAATCATCGAGGAGGTTTGATCGAAGGCTCTTGAGAGCTACAAGGCCGATTCGGAGCATCGTGCCGTTGTCCTCGGACTCTCCATAAAGCGACCTTATGTGTGCCCCGACTCTAGTCACGAGATTCTTCCTGCACTGGAACAGGGCGGATTTCTTTCTCCCAGCCGTTCGTTCAACCATCGGATCGTCCAGGGCAAAGCCTTGAGCCTCCGCCAACAGAACAAACTCCTCCCGTCTGGACAGAGGCGAAAGAGATACGAGTGCTTCTTTTGCCAGTTGTTCCACCTCTTCCATAAATAAGGGGTCCTCCCACGCGGCCGCATACGAAATGGTCTTGTCAATCTGCGCGCGCTGGCGCGCCAAGACTTTATCCTGCTTCATTTTCTCCGCTTGGCTTTTGCGGAACGACTGCCGGAGCAGAACAAAGCCCCTCTTCTCGCACCACTCGTTATTCAAAACCTCCCCCATGTCTTTGAAAAACCAATCCTTATATCGGTTCTTCGTTCCAGTCGTCCGATCTTCTTTTTCGGTCAACGCGAGCTTCTCCAGCTCGCTCCAGGCGGCAGAGGGGGTGTCGGCAATGTCTATCTCTACATCCTTTTCCCGAAATACTTTGGCCAGAATATTAAATCGATGCCTGCCAAACTCGTAAAAATATTCGCGGTGAACTTCATGGCACCGCTCCGCTGCACAGGTGCGCTTCCAATCATCCCAAGCATCTGCACTCATATCAGATCTCCTCCAAGTATCTGTCCACCCACAGCTCGATTTCTTCGAGCTTTTTCTTCGCGATTGCGGCAACTGAATCATGACGACGAATCAGTTTTATATCCAAATAGGTGTCTTCAGCAGAGGTTGCTTTCTTCGGGTAGAACTCTCGACTTTGAAGGTTAATATGCCCAACCCCGAAATATGTAGGTTTGTGCGGTTTACTAACCACGAGGCCTTCAACTGTTGGCAAATCTCGATGAACCTTTGATGTCCCGAAGAGCGTATGGTTTAGTTCATACCTCACCGCGTTGTTTTCCCGACGCACGACCAGTCCTAGATGTTCATGGTTCATTTTCCCATGTTGCCCTGCACCGGGAATAGCTTCCGCCCAGAGTGAGTTTTTAATCCACCAAACACTGCCAATGGGGGGCTGATCCCCGTAAATCTTGCTCAGTTCTTGTTCGAATACTGTATTGATTGCGCAGCTCCGGATTTTGCTATTTCTTGTTGGCTGACCTCGGGAAAGGAATGCACAGAGGCGAATCGCAATCAACATCGGTTGCTCCATCTGTCTCTATATTCACCGCTTTCCTGTGGTGAAGTCCTCTAAGTGACGTGCGGAGCTTGGAAAGTTCATCGACAGCTTCAGTGTTCACAGGGCCTTTAGGATCCTGGAACTCATCCGGTTTGACATCCGGTGCTTTGGTGCGCTGAAGGGCTCGTGGTGTTCCACTGGAAAGATTGCCAATCACGACACACGTAAAGATGACCGCCATCGGGATCCAGAATATCGCGTAATAACCACCTAGCATGTTTCACCTTCGTAACGTTTGAACAGGTCGATGCTCGTGTCCTGGTTATGGTTGTCATCAACCTCAGAACGAGGTTTTGGGCGCGCTTCGTGTGTTTTCTTTGTCATCTTACATCTAGAAGCGTTCTACTCCGTTCGATTCCGATTTTTTCTTCACGTCTGATGGCTAAAAAGACCTGCATGATTTGGGGGGGGGGGGCTGAGGTTTTGTGTCCCCCCTTGCGCGAAGAGAGTCCCATAAATATATTTGATCCGCTATCAGGTGGAGGCCCTCGCCCCGAGTAAGGAAAAGCCCGATATGTCTACGCTCGTGAAGGACACATGATGAGAGTCATAGGGGAGTCCAATGCCCACACCCAAGGTTCCTGCCTCACCCCCCAACTCACTTCGAATCATGTTCAGTAGCTATCTGTGGCAACCGGCAGACAATCTATGAGCATTCGCGATCCAGCCAGTTTTAGATCCAACCCCTCCAATGCTGACTATATCCCATCTCCGAGGTATCCGGCGAGCAGCACGAGCCCCAGTGCGACCCCGCAGATAGCTAAAAGGACGAAAGCCAGGAACAGTAAGCGGGACAAGCAGCTCTTCTGGCCAGGTGCGAGGTTTGAGGTGCGGCCAACGAGATTGCCCTCTGCATCGTAAACATAGCGATCACTCATTAGGTAGTCCCCGTGAAGTTCGTCTGTTGATTCGAGATGGTTCTCCTGCAAGCATATCTCAATATATAAAGTATGTTGCGCAGCCGACATCAGGAAAATCCTGAAAGAATACCGCTGCTGGGAAATGCTGCAAATCGTCTCATGTGACGAACCTTCTTGTTGACTAGACCTTTGCTCGTTTTGTGTTGATGGCTAAAACGAGTCGTCGTGATACGACTCTTCCAGCTCCTGCCGCAGGTTTTCATGTGTCCTTCTTGAAGTCAGAGGGATGGAGGTGGTTCAGGCACGGAGACTTTCGACGAACGTCCACTTGGGTCGAATGGCCGGCGTCTTCCACTTGAGCGGCAGGACACCTTTCAGGCGAACGAAGTGCATGAAGGTCTCGGCGAAGTCCTCGGCGGGCTGAGTGGCGGCGTAGGGGCTGACGAACCGGTCGGGATCGACGGCGCTTCCCTTGGCCTTGCCGAACACCTTGGTGAAAGCCCGCGTCCGGTAGCCGCCGCGGGTGTCGGCGACTACGTGACCGTATTCGTGTCGTACGATGTCGCGAAGCGTCACCCTCGGCCAGCCGAAGCGCTGGGCGTAACGTGAGAGGCTGACGGCGGGAAAGCACATGCAGCCCTCCCCGCCGTCGTATTTCCAAGCGTACGCGAAGCCGGCGACGACGAGGTAGACCTCGGCCGCCGCAACCTCCTCGGACCAAAATCCGAGATCGATCAACTCACCTTGGACATGGTCTAAGGCGCGGTTCAGTTTGGGCAGGGTCAGGACATTCACTAAATCCGAATACCCAGAATGGCGTTGAGGTAGTCGAGGAGAGAGTTCCCAGTCTGCTCGTCGTGGAACTGCTTTGGTAGCTTCCGAACGGTTGAGGCCTGTGTAATCAAAGTTCCAGAACCTACGAATCTATCTAGGCAAACCTGCTCCTTCCCGAGCAGTGCCGAAGCCAAGGAGCTACGGGACGAAACACCTTGGGCAAGTGTGTTTGTCCAGCCTATGATCGCTCCCCGATCGTAGTCGCGTGTTTGCCCTTCAAATGTTTCCTGTTCGATGTCTCCGAGGCCGAAATATATGATGCGTGCCGGCCCAGGGATATAGACGTAGCGAAACTGAAGCGTCAGCAGACTCACCAAGTCGAGCCGCCATTTCTTCTCCAAGAAGGTCGAGGCGGTAAAGGCCAGGACATGGTCCATTTTTATGATGAGGGAATCGTCTTGCCCTATATTAATCTCTGAAAGGTGCGCATCGTCATAGGGCGTGGTCAGGGTGAATCCTTCGCCTTTCACTTTGAAGAAGAACATCATCTGTTTTGATATCCGACTCCAAGGCATCCGGTACTTGTGCGGGATGACAAGACTTGAATCAGGGTGCCTAAGAAAGCTCCCAGTCCGCACGTACATGCATTCATCGTGCTGTAGTTGGACCTCCAGTCGGTTTTCAGCCTGCGGCATCGATTCCCTGTGCCTTTAGGATGTGACGGGGGTTTGGACTGACACTCCTTAGGAGTAAACACGCAAACACTCGCAGCATCGGTTTTCCTATGAGCTTAATCAACGTCAGAAACCCAAGAAGTAGGAGAGCGCTCCTTATTAAACTTCCCCACCTCCTTCCAGACTCCTCGCTGGAACTCAGCCTTTTTTCCATTTCGCCGCGCTCCCGCTCGGCAGTGATCAGTCTTTCCTCCAGCGCCACCTTCTCCTCTTGGTAGTTTTTCCTGACATCCGCCCGTATCTGCTTTTCCATTTCGCTCACCCTCGCTGTCACACGCGTATTTATTTGCTCCTCAATCTGCGCCGCCATTTCGTCGGTGGTCTCGGATACCTTCTCTTCGACGCGTTGCTCAACCTCCGTCGCCATCTCCCCGGTTTTCTCAGCAACCTGCTCGGTGACCTCTTCACGCACCTTATTCTCCACAAGGTCTCCGCAGCCTACGGCAAGGAAGATGCATAGGGCCAACGCGGCGACGATACAGAACTTTCCATTTGTTGCCCCAACCATTTTCTTTCTCCTCCTTCTGTGCTTCCAGTTTCGATTTGGGGTGAGTCCGATCCCGCTAGACTTGTCTTGAGGAAGGGCCTCGGAAAGTCGCGAACGAGACGAGCAAAACATTAGATCATTCTGAGTTACCTTTGACCACATGATCGGTAAAGCTTTTCCATGGAACAATCGGAGTAGTGTCGCATCCTGGAACTGGAGCCCCTCGGAGCCAAATCACCATCGACGTTTGCGGAGAATAGTCAGATGATAGGTGATTCGTTTTAAATCTATAGGAAAGCTCCAAGATTATTGCATCTAGCTCGCCAGGTTGACATCGAGCAGAGAGCCGCAGAACGACTTCGATTATTTTCAGGTCTTTTGAACCGTTAGCCGAGACATCTTTCGCAGGGACCAACCTTGGAGCATCAACCGCTACAAGGTTTTGTCCTGTGCTCAGTTTACGAGACAGTCACAGATAGGATGAAAACGAGTTGTTCCCTCATAGGATTTATTGTCTCACCTCCCATGAAAGATCTGAAGCTTTGAAGGCCAAGCTGATGGCTAAAAAAGAGTCGTTGTGAAACGACTCTTCCAGCTCCTCCAGCAAGGCCCGGGAGCTGAGGTTGAGAGCGCGGCAGAACTGCACGAACTGAAGCACATCGAGTCGGACTTGGGATGTCTCGACACGGTGTAGCCAGTCCGTCTGCGGCCCACCAAGTGGGCTACATCGACGGAGACCGGTGTCTTTTCGTGCTGCACGCAACTTGCCCATTAGCCGGCGATAGCCGGGATGGTAGATAGTCTTCACGAGCTTGAGGCGGGACGAGCCCTGCCTTTCGCCCAGTCGCGTAGTTGCTGGATGGGCTTGGGCATGGTTCGCGAGAGCGGAATGACTTTCTCAGTCGCCATGGACATGCCGAGCGTACTGGGCTGCTGATCCTTGGCGAATGCCTCGAAGAGACCCTCGACGACCACCTGTTCGATCTCGGCCCCGGTGTAGCCTTCGGTCGCGCGCGCCAAGGCTTCGGTGTCGAAGCTGCTGGCGTCGCGCCCGTGGCGTTTGAGCTGGATCTCCCAGATGAGTGCGCGTTCGGCGTCGGTGGGAAGATCGACGCTGAACAGGGCGTCCCAGCGACCAGCCCGGAGGAACTCCGGAGGCAGGGCACTGACATCGTTGGCGGTTGCCACGACGAACACGGGAGCCGTCTTGTCCTGAAGCCAGTTGAGGAGGCTGCCGAAGACGCGCGCGCTCGTGCCGCCGTCTGTGTTGGCCGAACCGGCGTTGCCGCCGAACCCTTTTTCGATCTCGTCGATGAAGAGCACGCAGGGCGCGATGGCTTCTGCGGTGGCGATGACGCTGCGTAAGTTCGATTCGCTCTGTCCGACTAGACCGGCGAAGAGCCGGCCGGCGTCGAGCTTGAGCAAGGGGCGTCCGAGCATGGCCGCCGTGGCCTTGGCCGTGAGGCTCTTGCCGGTACCGTGAACGCCGACTATCAGCAGGCCCTTCGGGCTAGGCAGACCGAACTCGCGGGCTGCGGGTCCGAAGGCGTTGCGCCGCTGGCCAAGCCACTCTTTGAGCTGGTCGAGGCCGCCGATGTCGTCCGGGCTGCCGGGATCGTCGATGATCTCCAACAGCCCGTTCTGGCGGATCGCCTGCGCCTTTTCGCGCGCGACAACCGCCGGGGTGAGACCGCTGGTCTCGACGATGCTCAGGGAGAGGGCGTTCTCCGCCTCGATGCTGGTCAGGCCGCTTGCGGCGTCCAACAGGGCGGGAAGGTCCTCGTCCTTGGGCAGGTCGAGTTCGGCGGATCCGGCGATGGCCTCCACGACAGCCTGGAGCTGTTCGCGGTCGGGCAACGGCAGATCCACCACCGTGAACTCGCGTTCGAGTTCGGGCGGCATCAGGTTGCGGCAACCGCTGAGGATCATCGTGCTGCCTTTCTCACGGCAGTGGGCGACGATCTCCTTGAGGTGACGAATCAGCAGAGGGCTGGGGTCGTCGAGGTGCAGGTGGAAATCCCGGAGGAGCACCAGCGACTGTTCGGGCAGTTCGCGGATGCGCTCCACCGCGTCGAGCGGATCGGTGCAGTCCCAGGACTGCGTGTCGGCGGTGTCGACGAGGCCGGTGGTGACCGACCAGGCATACAGCCGGAAGTCGAGATGCTCGGCGATGGCCTTGACCTCGGCCTCGACGCGGCGCTCCTCCGGGCTGACGATGACGAGCGCGCCGTAGCCGGCTCGTACGTATCGGAGCAGGGCCTCATGCATAGGTGGCTCCGTAGTGGGTATGTTGATGGTTCATGGTGATTCCTTGGAAGTGAGTTGTTCGTTGAAGTGTGCACGCTCCCACGCGAGGCAGGCCGCGCGCGAGGGGTGTCGGTGCAGGAGCGTTCCATCGGGCAGACGGACCTCCCACTGTTGGCTGGCCGGGTCGAACTCCACCGAGCTAGCCCGCCGCATGTGCAGCGGGCCGAGCTCGTGAAGGTCGATAGCCTCGGTGTAGAGGCCGTGTCCGGCTCCGGCGGCGTCGAAGACGAGCACGGAGTCGGGGGCAGGTTTCAGGGCGGGGTCAGGCATCGCCCTCCCCTCCCCCGAGCTTCTGCCGGTTCTTGTTGCGCGTCCGGCGCCGGTGGTACTCGGGCTTGCGCTTGCGGGAGGTGAACAGGCCGAGGGCGCGTTCGAGCCAGCTGGTGGCTTTCTCGCAGTCGTTGCCCTGGTAGCCAACGGCGTCGATCTCGATACGGCCGTCGGTGTGGACGACGACCTCGATGGAAGGCTGGCTCATGCCGTACCTCCCGCGATCGAGAGCTGGATGCTGCCGTCGTCGCGTTGGCGGCGGCGAACGCGGTGTCCGCGTCGACGGGCCTCGCGCGTCGCCTTGTGCACGCCGTACAGCTGGAGCAGACGTCCGAACTCGGGGCCGACAGTGTTTTCGACGTGTCCGCCCCACCAGTCAGTGGTGAGGGCGTACGACTCGTTTTCCTGCTTGTCGCAGGCGATGTCGTACGGGGAGTCCGGCGGACGGAGGGTGACGTCCGTCACGCGGGTCTGCTGGGCGTAGCCGCGGCAGGGTGTTTCGGTGAGGACCGTGATGTTCAGCTCGGCGCAGGCGTCGCGCAGAGCATCCAGATCGCGGACCTGGGTTTTGATAGTGGTGAAGTGGCTCATGTGAGCCTCCTTTCGGGGTTTGGTTTTGGCTTTGGATCTGAAAGTGCAGGTTGCGCTTGGGGATTAGATCGCGTAGAATACGCGTATGAAACCCCTCCTGATTGAACTGGATACAGAGACCCTTCGCGCAGCCGAAAACGCTGCGCGCAAGGCCGGCTGTCCTCTCGCGGAATGGGCGAGTCGATGCTTGGAAAACGCCGCCGCTTTAAGCGAACGCGGCTGGCCGGACGGGTATTTCGAGCAACTCTCCACCTTCTCGGATACCGACCTGCATGATGTGGAAGAGGTTGCCGTGCCGCTGGACGATGTTGTTATCAGTCCTGCTGAATCGTGATCTTCTGCCTCGACACCAACGTGATCATCCACGCCATGCGTGGTATGTCGTCTGTTATCGGGAAGCTCGAGCAACAGGAAGTTCAGAGCATCAAGATCCCGGAAATCGTGCGGGCCGAGCTGGTGTTCGGTTGCTTAAAAAGCGGATTTCGTGAGCGTGAGTCAGCCCGTGTGGCGGCGGTCCTCGCTCCGTTTGAATCCGTTCCATTTGCCGGCACGGCGGTGGATCACTACGCAGAAATCCGTTGTGATCTTGAGGCGAGAGGCCAACTAATCGGGCCGAATGACATGCTAATCGCGGCCACGGCGCTTTCACTCGGTGCCACGCTTGTCACTGCAAACCGGAACGAGTTCGAACGTGTTTCGGGCTTGGCTGTGGAGGACTGGTCTCTGGTTTGATGTGTATCGTTTAGGCGACGCGGTGAAGCCGACGGCGGCCGACCTGGCCGAATCGTTCGACCAGGTCGCGGGTGTCCTGGGTGGACAAGTCGCGGGCGGTGTCGCGCAGGGCGCTGAGACCGCCTTCGAGGCGTTCGCGCGCGAAGGTGTCGTCGCGGTACTGCTCGGCGGTGGTGCTGAGTAGTTCTTGGCGGGCGGTTTCCAAGAGAGTGTCCATCTGGGCGTCCCCGGCGAAGTTCAGTTCGCTGAAGTTGTCGATGAAGCGGGATAGACGGTTGAGGGTGCGCTGGTGTACCCCGGTCTTGCTCTCGCGGATGCTGGTGAGCATCTCGTCGCAGAGGCTGGCGGTCTGTTCCCGGAGCGTAGCCACCGTGTCGGCGACGAAGCGGTTGACCCCTTGGCGGATCTGGGTGTTCGCACGATGGGCGGCGCGCTGACGGGCTTGGGCGATCGCTGCCTGGTCGGCGGCGGCCACGAGCTCGACGCTCAGGTCCTCGGGCACAGTGACCTGGAAGTAGTGCGTCTCGAAGCGGTACTTGCGCTCCAGCTGCCCTGGATCGGGAAACGCGGCCGCCACGTTGGCGACCAGCACATCGGGATCGACCGCGAGTCGGCCAGCGGTTTCCGTCCACTCGCCGATCGCGGCAGTGCGCAGCATCGGGTACTGGGCGAGGAAGGCGTCGCGTTCGGCGAAGAACTCGGCCTGCAAGCGCGTGAGCTGTTCGTCGACATCGGCCAGCTTCGCGTTGGGGAGGAAGCGGGCGATGCCGTTGAGGAAGGGAAAGCTCGAGGATTCGACCAGCGCGTGGGCGCGGCCCTCGAGCAAGGCGAAGCGCTGGAGGCGGTCCTTGGGCAGCAGCTTCTTGTGGCCGAGGCTGATGAGTCGGTCGCTGAGCTGGGCGGGATCCAGACCGAGGTCTTCGGCGCGGAGTTTCTTGGTCGCCCGCCAGTAGCGGACGGAGGTGTGGATGAGCACGCCGGAGCGCGTCAGCGCGTCCAGCAGCTCGGGTGGAGTATTGTTCTGGGACATGGGATTCCTTTGGGTGGGTTGGGTCAGGCGGCTTGGGCTTGGAAAGCGTCGGCGATCGGAACGGCCGGGACTGCAGGGAGGGTATCCGGCTGGGGGCCTGTCCATCGGACGCACCCCGATGGACAGCTGGGCTGGCGACCCGCACGACCCGCGCCGTTTGGAGTTCCTGCAAAGCCGCATCGAGAAACTCCAAGAATCCCAACTCACCATCATGGAAGGACTGAGTTCGATGGTGGATATCGAAGACGAGGACGAAGCGTAAATTATGAAACGGCGCAAGCAGGCCATTGAAGTCTCGCTGTTTCCCTTTCTCAGTATTCTCGCCTGTGTGATCGGCGTGCTGATGCTGCTGATCTGCCTCATTGTCCTTTCATCGATCGACGAAAATGCGATCGAGGCGACCAAAGAGCAAATGCTTGAGAGCCAGAAAAACGCCGAAGCATTCGAACTGGCCAAGCAGCAAGCCGCCGATCTCGAACGCATGATCGAAGCCGTACGCACGGACCTCGCCCGCGTGAACGACCCGATCGATCTCGCCGCGCTCGCCGCCGAACGCGACGCCTTGAAGGTAGACCTCGCCAAGATCGACATCGCCACCATCCCGGCCTTGCTCGACATCGCCCCGCTCGACGCCGAACTCGTCGCCCTACGTGGCCGCGCCGAACAAGGCCGGCTCTCCCTGCAGAAAATCGACGCCGAACTTGCCAATCGAAAAGCCGGACCCGCCCCCGCGCGCGTCCGCGTCCAGCCCAGCGGCAGCGGCGGTCGGAGTGATATCGCGCCCACCTTCGTCGAATGCACCGCGAAGAATTTGGTGATCCACGCAAAGCCGAGCAACATCACCGTCCCACGCGCCCAAGTCGCGAACCATAAAGAATGGATCGACACGCTCAAGCGGGTCGCCGACCAAGCGAAAGGCACCGTCATTTTTCTGATCCGCGAAGACGGCATCGGCACCTACCGTGCCGCGTCCGGCGTCGCCGCCAGCCACTACTGCCGCAACGGCAAGCTGCCCGTCAGCGGTGCTAGCCCACTCGATTTCTCCGCCTTCAACCGATGACTTCCACCGATGACGTAAGCCAATGAAACCGCGTAAGAAAAAGTCCTTCGGCAGCCTCGACTCGCTGCTCGACACCATGACCAGCGTGGTCGGCATTTTGCTGATCATGCTGATCGTGATCCAGCTCGACGTGACCAATGCGGTCCAGCGGATCATCAGCGAGCAGGAGAATATCGAACGCGGTGTCAGCGATGCCCAGCTCGCGGAAATGGAACAAACCAAGAAGGAATTGCATGCGACCCAAAAGAATCTGCAAAACCAATTCGTCACCGCCCGCGAACAACGCGTCTCTGGGTCTGCGGAAGCGCAAACTCTGAACCAAGAAATCAAGACCCTCAAGGACCAGCTCGAGCAACGCCAGAACACAGCCGCCGCCGCCGAAAAACAAGCGACCGCCGCGCGTCTGCTCGCGGCCCAAGCCACAAAGAAGAAGGCCGAGATCACCAAGTTAAAGACCGAAATTGCGGCGATCATGACCGACTTTAACGACGCCAAGAACACCCTTCGCGCCACGCCGGTCCCCGCCCCGCTGCCCTCGAAGGTGGTCAAACTCCCCGCGCCAAAAGCCGCGCCCAAAGGCGCTAAACCGCTGTACGTGATTTGCAATGGGGGGTTAGTTGTCCCGGTCGATACCGACGGACTCATTAAAACCGTGAAAGGTGTGGTGGAAAAATCGGGGCTCAAACCCGACGAGAAAAACGAGTACAACGGCAAACAATTCGAGGACCTGTTTAAGAAGCGCTACGTCGGCGATAAGGACTGGCGTTTGAAGGCGGTCGACGCGCCCAACCACCGGATGCGTTTCCATCTTTTTAAACAGACGCGTGCGGGTGAAACTCCGGACCAAATCCGCAACCAAGTCTCGCGCTACCGCCTCCTACTCTCACGGTTGGACAAGAAGAAACGCTATCTCGTGTTCCTCGTTTGGCCCGACAGCTACGACACCTATTTGCTGGCGCGTTCGATCTCCAATCACCACGGCTTCGCCGCCGGCTGGCGTCCGGAAACGACCAAGGACGGCTGGACCCCGTATCTCGGCACCTACTTCACCCAAGGCTATCACGATAGCCGCCCGCCCCCCAATCCGAACGCCCCCGCCAAGCCCGTCGACTCGCGTCCCAAGCCGGTCGATGTGATCGACTGAACCAAACGCGATGCGGGGTGCGGGGCGCGCGATGCGGACTGCGGGATTCGCGGTGCGCGGTGCGAGGCGCGGGGAATCCACCAAGGGGCTTGCCCGAATGGAACGGACTTAGGGTACCTCATTAAAGTGGGAGGCCGACCCCGCTCGGGCGACTATCCGCAATGCCCACGATTTTGAGTCCCCTCCGAACGATCGGAAGGCAGGTCGAACCGAAACGCTCATCGATTTCCACAAATGCCGCACTACATAAAAAATGGCCACGCGGGGAACGCATGGCCATCTTGGTTTTGCTGGTGAGATCTGGTTGGTTCAGTCTTTGGGAGGTTCTGGAACTGGAACCGGAACCGGCAACGGACCCGGTCCAGGAATCGGCAACGGCGGACTCGCAACCAGAAACGGCAAGCTCGCAGTGAAGGCCGGCGTCGAGGCAGTCGTCGCCGAGAGGATGTAGCTGCCATCGCCCAAGGGCTGGCCATTGAGATTGAGCAGGTTCGCCGTCACGTAGAAGGCCTCACTGGTGCCGGGCAACAACGGACGTTCGGTCACGATCTGGGCACAGTTTGCATTGTCGTCTGAGGTCCAGAGCACGGCCCCAGCGAGGTTCTTGATTTGGAACACCGGGTTTTGGCAGCTGGTCGGATAGCCGAGAAACACGGTCGCGAAATCGTTATTTTTTATTTCGAACTTGGCGCGCAGCAGGTGCGCGTTCGATAGCGGATCGATGTTCGGCCCACCATCGAAATCGTGGAAAAAGTGTTTGTTGCTGACCAAGCGCGACTCCACGCCGTTTTCCTCGAAGTTCTCGTAGACCACACCATTGACGGTGGCGCGCAGCAGCTCTTCCCGGATGATCACGCCGAGCAACCCTGAGATGGTGTAGCGGATCAGGCCGACATCGGGGGCAAAGACGTATTCGACGTAGTGATCGGCCACAATGGGGCAGTCGAAGCGCACGCTGACGCAGCGGTTGAAGGTGCCGGCTGGAATCGTCACGGTACCTTTCCAGTACACCCGCATTTGCTCTGGGCGGTCGGGGCACGCGGATTCGAAGTTGGAAAAGAAGGTGCCTTCGTCCAACGAGGGAAATAAAAACGAACCGGCCGTGCCTTGGTCGGCCGCCGCGAACATCAAACCTTGCGGGTAGGTCGGTCCGAGATCTTGTTGAAGCTGGTAGACATTGAGATCTCCCCAGTAGGTGTTCTCCATCCGTGCGATCAGCACGTTTGGCGTTTCAAGGATGATACTGCAGTCGACCGTCCGGTCTGGTGACGCGGGGTCGCCGAAGATGTCGCTGACTTCGTAGACCCATTTGTTGCCGTCTTGCAACGGATAGTAATCCAACGGTCCGGGTGGCGGCAACTCGTACGGCAAGGGGGCTGGCGCTTGCGCCTGGGCCGTGTTCAGCATCAGAAATGCCGACAGGAGAAACAAAATTCTCGTGATGGAGAGGAACAGGGTGGAGGGTGTGTGATTCATGCTTTTTTTTGTGTTGGGGGGGTTGAACATCATTCAGTGTGAAGCGAAGGGTGTTTCAAGTTCTTGGGTGGGTTTCTTTTGTAAAAGTTTGGGGGTCTTCGAACCCTTGATTTGGCTGGGGGATTCACAATAGGTTTGGGTTATGGGGACCATCACCTACAAAACCGACGCCGCGTTCGAACTCGACCAGATGATCGAACTCTACCACGCTTCGACCCTCGGCGAACGCCGACCGGTCGGCAATAGCGCCGTCATGCAAGGCATGATGGACAACGCCGATCTAATCGTGACCGTGTGGCACGGCGACCAACTGGTCGGCATCTCAAGGACGCTAAGCGACCACGTGTATGTCGCCTACCTAGCCGATCTCGCGGTGCACCTCGACTATCAGAAACAGGGCATCGGTCGCGCGCTGGTGGCGGAGACGCGCAAGGCACTCGCGCCCACTTGTTTCCTAACGCTGCTATCCGCGCCAGCCGCGAACGACTTTTATCCGAACATCGGCTTCGAACACCATCCGCGCGCCTGGTTCGTCGAACCCGAGGTCGATCCCACTTCCTGCCAATCTTGAACTACAGAGGCCCCCATGTACCGATTCCTGATCCTGTTTCTCTTTCCGATGTGTCTGGCCGTGTTCGCGCAGGAGGACGCGTCGTTCGAGGGGCCGCTCACGCCGTTTTTGGGCGAGGCGAAAATGCACGTGACGCCGGTGTTCAAGGGCGAACGTTTTCCCAACATTGTCGTCACCAAGAAAGGAACGCTGGTCGCCACCTGGGGCCAAAGCCACATCCGCGCCAAGCGGAGCGAGGACGGCGGAGCGACCTGGGGCGAGGCCATTGTGATCGCCAAGCCGGGCTTTCAAGGGGGCGGCGTCACCGTCGACGAAACCACTGGCGACATCCTCGCCTTTGTCGAGGAACGACATCCGCCCTCCCCGCTCCACGTGTATCGCAGCCAAGACGACGGCAAAAGCTGGGCCAAGCAAGAGGCGACGATCAAGCCGGACATCAACGGCAACATGCCGGCGATGCACATGAACGAAAACGGCATCACCCTGATGCGCAGCGAACACAAAGGCCGCCTAATCCGACCCACCCGCTACTACGGAAAAAAGAACGCGCGCGAAGAGTGGCCGACCCACTACACCAACGCGATGTACAGCGACGACGGCGGCAAGACTTGGCAGACCAGCGATCCCTTTCCGGAGAACGGCACCGGCGAGGCCTGCATCGTCGAACTGTCCGACGGCCGGCTCTACTACAACTCGCGCGTTCACTGGGAGAAACGTCCAGACAACCGCCGGCGGCGCGAAGCGTGGAGCACCGATGGCGGACATACTTGGAAAGACTACCGGATCATCCACGCCCTGCCCGACGGCCCGCAGGACACCAACTACGGGTGCATGGGCGGCTTGGTGCGCCTGCCGGTAGCCGGACAGGACATTCTTCTCTACAGCAATTGCGACAGTCCCAAGGGACGGGTCAAAGGAACGGTCTGGGCCAGCTTCGACGGCGGCAAAACCTGGCCGGTAAAACGCCGGTTGGAAGAAAAGAAGTTCGCTTACTCCGCCATGAACGCCGGTCGCCCGGACACGGCAAGCGAGGGCTGGATTTACGTCCACTACGAGGGCGGACCCGGTTCGCAGGTGGCGCGTTTCAACCTGACGTGGGTGATGGCCGGAGAGAAGACCGGGGACGGCGAGGTGCCCGCCTTTCCACAGGTGGATTGACACTGACCCCGTTCTGAATTGCAGACCGGAGAAACCATAGAAATTCTCGACCAATCGCTCGAAAGCAATCAACAGGAGGGATGTTCAGATGCCTCTTTATCTTTGCCGTACTTCTCATCGCAGGAATCCAAGCGGGCGTGGCTCTCGAACCCGGCAACACCATCTCGATCGAGGCGATTTCCAAGGCCGAGCTGATCTCAGGAGAGATTTCCAAGGATTGGGAGACGGGCAAACTCTATGTCGTGGAATGCTGGGCGACCTGGTGCGGACCCTGCGTCGCCGCGATTCCCCACTTGGACGACCTCTACGATACCTATGAACAAAAAGGGCTCGTCGTTCTCGGAGTGAGCGTCTGGGAGGACAAACGAGAAAAGGTCGATACCTTCGTAAAGCGAAAGGGCGAGGGCATGTCTTACCCTGTGGTGTTCGTGGGCAAAGATGGGGCCTTCCAACATGACTGGCTCGAGGCAGCAGGAGTTCAGTCGATCCCGCAGACCTTTGTCGTGCGGGATGGCGTGTTTCTGTTCAGAGCCCATCCAACCGCGTTGACCGAAGAGCTCATTCAGACCTTGCTTGCAGGGGGCAAAGAGGCGGAAAAAATTGTCGCCGAGAGGGCACGGATCTCCCGCGCCGAGGTCGCCATAAGAAAACGGTCGAACGAGTTCGCCGACGCACTCAAAGCCTCGAAGCTACCGGACATGAAGCAGGCGCTGGATGCAGCCGAAGCACTCCAGATCGAATCGCCCTATTTAGAAAAAATGCGGTTGAGTTATGCCCTGGAGACGAAGGATTGGCCAACCGTGGAGACTCACGTGGAGGGCGGTGTCAGCGCCACATTAATGCACGTCGTTAGCGCCGTGGAGCAGAGGGAAGGCGTCTCGGAAAAACTGCTCCATGTGATCGTGAAAGAACTCCAAGGCATGCGAAGGAAACATGGCTTCACCTACGCGCAGATCGCCATGATCAAATGGAAGTTGGGCGAAAAGGAGGAAGCGCTAGCCTCCGCCAAAAAGGCGGTTGTAACCATCAAGGCGCAAAACGGATTTTCTCCGCAGCCGTTCGAGGAATTTGCGACGGCAATGAAAGCAGGGAAGCCGATGCGACTTGGGGAGCTCTCGCGCGGCATTCAAGCAGCAAAAAATCGCCTGCGCTGAAGCGCTTGAACGCGGTTACTTTTCGGCCTTGCAGGCCGTGAGTTCGGACTCGACCTGAGCCAATTTCTCGGTGTTTTCGATCAAGGTTTTCATCCGATCCGCCGCCACCTTCTCGAACTCTGCCAAATGCTGCGGCAGCTCCGGCGACTGGTCGGCCATGGCCTGCATCAACTGGTGCCGCTCCTCGTTTTCCATCACCCACGAGCCATAACGGAACGCGGTCGCTGGATTATGATGCTGCAAAAAATCGCCCCAACGCAGGTGATGGATCATCGCGACCACATGCGATTCCAGCGCGGCCTCGTTCGGGCTCGGCTCCTTGGGCGGAAGCAGTTGCGTCCCGAGAACCACGGCCAACGCGGCGAACAAAATCAGGTTGAGAAACAGCGACAGACCGAACAGAACTTTCATGTCACTCTTCGCCCGCGACACCTTTGTTCAACGCGAGCAAGGTGTAGGCGGTGACCAGAACTTTGTCGCCTTCCCAGTAGCGCGAGACCGGATTGATCCAATATCCGCCACCGGATTTGGCGTCGATCTTCTGCTGCGACACGAGTTTTTCGATTACCTTGGTGCGCCAGTTGAAGGGCTTGCCTTCGGCCGGCGTGACCGTGTCGACACCGTAGGCGCTCATGCCTTTGGAGAGAATGTTGTAGAGGTAGTAGACGCCTTCTTTGGCGGCATCTTTGCCGGCTTTTTCCGGGTCGCGCGAGGAGTGTTCGAGGTCCCAATTGTTGGCGATCCAATCGACGGCAGCTTGAACGCGCGGGTCATTGCGTTCGACATCGGCGTAGATGTAACTCAGCAGTCCGGCGTAGGTCATGCCGGGCATCGAACGAAATTTAATGTTGCCGTCTTTGCCTAAATGCGTGCCGGCGCGGGTCTGATCGGGGTGATAGGCAAAGCCGCCTTGCTCGCCTTTATCGTCGGTCACCCACGGACGTTCTTTGTTGAAGCGGGCGTCGTTCTGAACCCGTTGCACGTACTTCTCGAGTTCCTTCCAGTTGATGTCGGACTTGGCTTGGCCGACCGGTCGGTAATCTTCCGCATTCTCAGTGATGCGCATGGCTTCGACCGTGGTCGAGGTGTTGAGCAGGTCGGTGTACGAACGCGCCGTCTTGGCGTCGTAGCCGAAGCCGCCTTTGTAGATGTCGCCACCAAGGTGCTGGCTGTCGGCGATAAAAGCGCGCGCCTTGAGCACCAGCGGGCGGTACTTCGCGTCGCCGGTGAGGTGCAACGCCGTCATGCAGATTGCGGTGTTATAGTTTACCAAACCACCACCCTTCTGGTCGATGTCCGGCTCGATGTAAATAGACCCGTCGGTCTTGGCGCAGCTGGCGACGAACGCGGCCGCCTTTTTCGCGGCCGGCGAATCGGCGCGTCCGGACTCGCACATCGCCCAGAGCGGCAACGCGGTCAGGGCCGGGAACTTGGGGTTCGAGAACGAACCGTTGTCCGATTGGTTGGCGACCAGCCAGTCGACCCCGCGGTCGATCGCGGCGCGTCCTTCACGGACGAGTGATTCCGGAACATTGATCGACGAGGTACTGGTGATCTCCTGCGCATTCATCGGCAGCGTGAACGCCACTAGGCAGGAGAGGATGGAGAAGAGAAAAACAGAGGGGATTTTATTCATGGTTCAAGCTCAAGTTTGGAACCTAAAGATACGTCATCTTCGTGCTATCTGTCGAGAAATCCGGACTTTTCAGGGCTTATCAACAGGTTTTTGTTCCGCCGCTACACGCGAAACGATCAACGCCGTATAAGAACTGTCCCAAAATCTCGCCAACGATATTCGAAATTTCGAGGGTCATCCCACCGACGCCGAACTCTCTACGACGAACCACGGAGTGGTGGCAAGAAAGTAGCCGCGGTGATTCATGAAACACGTGCTTTGCGACCGGACTAAAGTCCGTCACGACAAACGCGGACTGAAGTCCACGTTACCTGTTCGTGCGTTCTACTAAAACGGAGCGATGGTTCGGATCTTCGCCGCGAGAATTTGGTTCGAGGCCATGAGGGCGCCGCGGTGATTCATGAAGGTGGAATCGGCGCGGTTTAAGTCGAGCGCTTGGCCGGCAAAGTCGGTGGCGACCGCGCCGAGTTCGGTGAGGATGCAGGCGGTGGCGGCGAAGTCCCAGAGGCTGCCTCCGCCGGGTTCGGACTTGGGAAATTTGAAGTAACAGGCGGGGGCTTGTTCGGCCACGCGGATGGCGTTGAGCACGGCGCCGGCGTAGTCGCCGGTCGTTACGCCGGACAAGCCCAGTTCGAACGCAATCGCGTCCAGATCCGCCATCACGCGATCGCGATCTGGATGGTTTAGAAAACTATGGTCCGCCAGCAAGGTGAGCGGAACCGTTGAACGCACGGCCTGCTGAGCGGGCGGTAACGTCCATTGCTCTCCATTGCGGAACGCCCCGCCGCCCCGGACCGCGTGATACAAATGGTCCGTCACCGGATCGAGCACCACCCCGACCAGCGGAACCCCAGAGCGGTCGACCAGCGCGATGGAGACTGAATAGCCCGGAATGTTTTCAGTGAAGGCGAGCGTGCCGTCCATCGGGTCGACGCACCAAAAACAATCGCGAACGAGGCGCTGGCCATCGTCCTGCGTTTCTTCCGTGAGTAAGGCTGGAGGCGCGTTCAAGATGCCGGGGCCGGCGCGGAGTACCTCGACAATCGCGGCTTCGCATCGGCGGTCCACTTCAGTTACCACTTGGGACGCGAGCGTGCTGCCGCCGTCCTTGATCGAGACGACGACCTCGCGATCCCGATAAGAGCGGATGACGTCCGCGCCAGCGCGCGCCGCCTCGATGGCGCGTTCGCACAACGCCGAACCTTCGTCGGGTGAGAGCGTCATACCTGGTCCTCAGATACGTTGTGAAGATTCTGAAGAACCTCGCGCACCACCCGTTCGCTGTAGCCGGTCAGTTTCCAATGACCCGGACTCCAGCCCTTGAGGAAGCGATGAAAATCCGCCCAGGCCACCCGATACAACGGCCGCCAACACGCCTCGATGTCCGCACCGCTTTCAGCTGAACCGAGTTCGCGCAACGCTTGGTCCAACGCCGCGAAGTAGGCATCAAGCATCGCCTGTTCGCGCGCTTCGCATTCCTCTTCGCTGAAGCAACTGCCCATGAAATAGGCGAGGTCCTTCATCCCGCAACCGCCGCCGACATATTGAAAATCCACCGCCGCAACGGCGATATTTTCGCGGTCCGAAGCAAAGCAAAAGTTGGCCAGCTTGGCATCGCCATGCACCAGCGTTTGAAACTCCGCCTGCGCGAGCATTTGGTCAAGCAGCGGCGCGGCGTGGCGCAAGGCTTCGTCGTTCATGATTTCCAGCTCGTCCGGTCGGGTGGCCAAATGCCAATAGGTGCCGACCGGCCACAGTCCGTCCGGCGCGCGTCCCAGGTGCAGCGCGTGGAACGCGGCCAGCCATTCGATGCAGGCCAGCCGTTCGGCCTCGGACACCCGCGAACGACGCGCCGCAAATCCGGCCGCGTCCAAATCTTCCAGTAGCAGGATCACATCTTGTCCGTGGGTTCGATGCGCGAGCAAGGCCGGCACCCGACAGGCGTCGGAATGAAGCCCGCTGAACTCCTGGTACCACGCGGTTTCCACTTGGTAAGACCGCAGCTTTCGTTGATGCGAACGGTCGGTGTTCCAACCCCGAGGATGCCCGTCGTTCGTGGGTGGCTTTACGTGTTTCACCACCACACTGTCGCGCTGGTCCGGGGCATTCACCAAAGCGACGCGGAGAATCTGTCCGTAGCCACTCCACAAAGACTGGATCACCTCCATCCGCCCGAGGCTCTCGGCTCCCGTTTCTGCTTGGATGAAGGTGCTGAGATCGGCGTTCATCATAGCCGAGATTGCGACGCAGCTTGACCCATTATTTGAACGCCGGCGTGATGGTGTAGCCTTCTTTCTTGAGCAAATCTTGGATGGCAAATTTTCCAGTGTAGTGGGCCACACCAACCGCGAAGAAGTGAGACTTGCCCGTGGCTTCGCGGAGGGCATCGTCGATCGATTTGGTCATCGAGACGTTACGGTCATCGAGGAGAACCTTCATCAGCCTCTTTGAGAGTTCTTTGTCGATCTCGATATCGGACCGGTTCATTTGATCTTTAACAAACGTTCCGAGCGCTTTCGGCTTGGCCGTGAGATAGAGGTCAATCATCTCTTGGGTAGTATCCTTTCCCGCCTCCTTGTCTGTTTTGAGCATATCCAAGGTTTCGCGGAGCATGACGATTTGCTCCTTCTCAGTGAGGTCGTCAAAAATCTTCAATTGGCTGTCGGCGGTCTCGAGAGAGTCGGTTTTTTTATCGGCGGCTTTCGCGCGATCAGCGAGAACTTGGTCTAAGGCCTTCTCGCCTTTCAATTGCAGTTCAAGCGTGGGCAACATCGAGGTAATGATCCACGTTTTCATCCCTTCGAACGGGGCGGTACTGAGGGCGGGATTGACATCCTTCAGCGCTGCATTGACCTTCTTTGCGAGGTCCGGACCGACCGACTCCGAGAAGGTCTTGCCGTCCTTGCGACTCAATTTCGGCGCCATGGCGATCTGCGCGCCGGGATTAAGATCGATTTCCGTGTAGAGGATCTCGGCGGCCTCGAAGGCTTTCTGAGCATTGGGATGAAGCGTGGTGATTTGGGGACCGCCAAGGTGGATTGTACCAAACAAATAGGAGGCCTTTTCAAGTCCATTGCCTTCCACTTTCCACAGTGCGGCGTGAACCGGATGCTTCAGTTTCGTGGTGTCAACTTTCGCGATCTTGGCAGGTTTGGCAGGTTTCTCTTGAGCGTTGAGCAGAAAAGGAAGGAGGAGGAGGAGGGGGAAGATTGTTTTCATCAGGGTGGTTTTCGTTCGGTTTAGCATCCCTTGGTTGATGAGTGGAAGCCGATTCGAGCGACGAAAAAAGCGCGGCATCATCCGATGCCGCGCCAGCTCACTTGTTGCTATGAATATTATTCGGTGACGCGAATGGTCCGGCCGGATTCGACGGTGAAGTAGACGCCGTATTCCGCGCCGTTCATTACCGTCTCACCGACAATGACCACCGGGGTTGCCGGATCGGTGACGTCGAGGACCAACGGCGGACGCGTGTAACCGGTCAGCAAGTTGGCGCCGTTGGCCGTCGTGAACTCGCCGCCGCCAGTGTGGTAATAGAGGTTGAGCGTGCCACCCGTTTGCGGCGCGGCGCGGCGCAGAGTCATGCGTTCGAAGCGGTCCGCATACTCAACATCGAGGTCGACGAACTCACCGTTCAGCGGCGCGGCGATGCTGTAGGTCGCGTCGCCGGCGGTCGCGCTGCCGAGAACGCTGTCGTTGTCCACCAGATGGAAAGCGACGACGTCGTCTTCCTGCCACGTGGTGAAGCCGATGCCGCCGCTGCTCATGGTGGCATTGCGGAGGACCGGGGGGCGTTCGTAGTTGATGCGCAATCCGGGCGCGTCGGCGGGATTCAATTCGTAGCTGACGGCTTCACGCTTACCGCCTTGATAGTCTAGGGCGAACGAGAGGTGTTGTCCGGTAACCCAGCTGTCGGCGTGGATTTGCGAGGCAATGACATTGCGCAGGTCCGGACTCGGGTAGGCTTGACCAGCGGTCCAGGCGCTGGGGGACCAAGGTACATTGGCACCGGAAAGGGTTTCGCCGCCGTTGAGCACATTGGCCGCTTCATTGAATGGACGAGCGTCCTCGGCGTTGGAGATCTCAATCGAGACACTGGTTGGAATGCTAAGCGTGCGGCGAGCGATGAACTCGAGGTTGCCGCCGGTCACGCGGGCGCCGGCCGGAATGTCTAGGTTCGGGAAACGCAGACCGACATCTTTCTGACCAATGTCGAGATCCTTGCTGCCAACGATCATGTAATAGCGAAACTCACCGTCATTGGTTCCATCGGTAATCACTTGTTCGAGCACTTCGCTAGCGCCTTGGAAGTCGGCAAGCACGACCGGCAGGTCGGGCGTTCCGCTACCGTTGCCATTGCCATTGCCATTGCCGTCCGGATCAGCCGGCAGCGTGTAATCGATTTCGAGGCGAGTTGCCTGCGAGGGCGAGATTTCAGAGGTGAAGGCTTCTTGTTTGCCGCTGATGCCGAACAAGTGGAAGGCCATCGGATAGCCTTCGGTCCAGCTCGCGGTGTCCACCAGTTCTTGCACCAATGCGGCGAGGTCCGGGCTGTCGATCTCGTCACCGGCGCTCCAGTTCTGGGTGATCCAGTTGAGGTTGGCGCTGGTCAAAGCCGAGCCGTCAAGACCGCTGCCAGCCTGGGAGAAGTCCACCGAGGGCCAGACGTTGATCCCGGAGATCGTGGTACGCGTCGTCGTCCTGCGGCTGCGGCGGGCGGTGAAGATCAATTTCGCGGACGTGATGGTCGCGCCGACCGGAATGGTGACGTTTTCGAAGCGAACAGCCACATCTTTTTGCCCCAAATCCAAGTCGTAACTGCCGAGGTTTGGCCCGTAGACATTGTACTCAGCGTCATTTAATCCAGAGCTGATTTGGCCGCTCCAGCTCGCGGCCAAGTCGCCGCCGCCGTTATTGCCACCGTTGTTGTCGAAGGTCTCGATCACTTCGGCGGCATCTTGGTTGCTGACGTTCGGCAACGAACCCGCGCCCGTCACCGGGGTGGCCGTCACTGTCGCGGCAATATTGGCGCTGCCTTGAATGGTAGCGCTCGCAGACTGCATCGTCGCTCCACCGATGGCGATGGTACCGACATGAATCGAGATCGCCGGGTTGGCGGCGTTGTCAACGATGGTGACGTTCTGTAACACCGTGTCGCCGGTGTTGGCGATGGCGTAGCAATAGGTCAGGGAAGCATCGGCTGGACCGCTCACTTGTTCGCTGCCCGGGCAGGTGGCCGTGTTGCTCAACACCACCGTTTTGGCGATTATAATAGACGGCGAAGGCTGGTTGATCACTTGCATGTTCACCGTGGCACCGTCGGCGTTCGCGACATTGGCTTGGTTCGGATAAGCATTGCCCAAGGCGTCCACCGGTGTGCCGGTGACGGTCGCCAAGGTGCTAACGCTTGCTTGGATCGAGAAGGTGCGGACGTCCGTGGTCACGCCGCCTGGAGCGAGATTCGGCACGTTCAGGTTTGCGCCTGCATCACTGATCGACAGGTTGGACAAGGTCGTGTCGCCGGTATTTGAGATGAAATAGCAATAGGTTGCTGTGGCACCGGAGGTCCCAGTGACCACTTCGCTGCCGGGGCAGGTTTGGGGGCCGTTCGCTCCGAGCATGACGGTCTTCTGGATGCTCACAGACGGATTGATGACCACCGGCGGCGGCGGGGCTTCGATCATCGAGACCTCGCGGGATTCACCAACGATAAACATCTTGGTGCCGTCGCTGTTTAGCTCAATCCCCTCAGGTTGGTTGAAGTTCGAGAGGGATTGCTCCTGCAATTTCACCCCGTTGCGGTTGAAGCGAAAGAGCGTTTTGTTTTCCTCACCGACCACGAGAATCGAGTTGCCGTCGGGGCTGACGGACACGCCGGCGGCATCGCTCATGTAAGCGCTGAGGTTGATGATGGTCATACCACCCCCTTGATTTATTGAATAAAGGGTCGGGGGTTTCTCCTGAATCATGAAAAAGGCATCCACCGTGCTGGCTGCGGAAACCGGGTCGTAGGTCACACCCTCTAGGCCCTTGTTCGAGACCGGGAAAATTGGCGGGGAGAGGCGGTAGAGTTCGTCGCTTGAGGTGATCGAGGCATCGGTCGAACTGATGTTGACCACCACGAGTTGGTTGAGACCTTCGTCGGAGAGCACGAAGCGATTGTCGTACATGTAATCGACGCCTTCAAGATCGGCGAGGCCGAGGTCGATGTTAATCTTCTTCTTAAAGGCGAAGGTGGTCGCGTTGTATTCGAACAGCGCGTTTTGTTTATTGTCGGCGATAAAGATCGAGTTGCGATCGGCAACGTAAGCGACACCGGAGTAGTCGCCGCCGCCTTGGTAGCTCAGGGTGGTGACACTGGATGAGGACCATTCAAAATCGCTCAAGCTGATGTCTGCCCAGAGGGAGCTAAGTCCGAGGCAAAGGGTGAAAATGATGGCACGTGACCAAATGGTCGAAGGGTTGTAGGGGCTGGGTTTCATAGGATCCTTATGGTTCTGATCCAATAACGACGCACAAGCCGTGCCACATTCACCAAAATAGGACGAACTAAGTCCTAATAATTCCACTAACGACGGGTTAGCCCTATGTTCTTGGCACTTTTATATTCCAACAACGACGCGTAAATTCCCTTTCGACTGTTCAAATATGAGAACATGATTCTCATCATGTCTCAGATGTTAGGAAATTTTCCGACGTTCGGGACCGATCGTGAAAACGATCAGGTCAAATCGGAAGGTTCACCAACATCGTCGCCGATATGGTCCTCACCGCGCTCGCGCGCCAAGCGCACTTGTCGCTCGCGTTCACGGAAGCGATTTTTTTGCTCTTCGGTGGTTTTCGTATGACAATATTTGCACGCGACGCCCTCTTCGAACAGTGGGTTCTCACGGTCGGGAAAACAGATCGGGTTGCGGCAGGCCCGGCATAGGTCGTAAGCGCCAGGGCGCAGGTCGTGACCGACGGTTACGCGTTCGTCGAACACGAAACACTCGCCGTTCCACTTCGACTGCTCAGGCGGCACCTCCTCTAAATACTTCAGGATGCCGCCGTGCAGGTGGTAGACCTCTTTGAACCCCTGTTCGATGAGAAAAGCGGTGGCTTTCTCGCAGCGAATGCCGCCGGTGCAGAACATCGCCACCTTCTCTTGCTTGGTCGGATCGAGATTCTCGCGCGCGTAGTCGATGAAATCACGGAAGGTTTCGGTGTTCGGGTTCACTGCGCCATGGAAGGTACCGACGTCGATTTCGTAATCGTTGCGAGTGTCGATCAAGGTCACGTCGTCTTGTTCGATCAACTCGTTCCAGTCGGCCGCTTCGACGTAGGTGCCGCTGCGTTCGGCGGGGTCGAACCCGGGCATGTCGAAGCTGACGATTTCGCGTTTCAAGCGGACCTTCATCCGCCGCCCGATCGGCCGTTCGGCGAACGAGCGCTTTTCCTCAAGCGCGGCGAGACCCGGATGTTCGGAATGGCTACGTATATAGTGGAGCAGTTCGTCGAGCGCCTCCACCGGACCACCGACGGTACCGTTGATGCCCTCCGGAGCAATCAGGATGGTCCCGCGCAAGGGACGTTCGGTGCAGAACGACTGGAGTTCGTTGACCAGCGATTCGGGTTGGTCGAGCGGCGTGAACAAATAGAAGGCAGCGACCGTCACGGCAGACGTTGCTTCATTGGACTTGGGTTCGGGGTCAGGCACGGCGAAAGCGGGCTAGGCCCGCGGTAGTTGGTAGGTAGGTAGTAGTTGGTAGGTAGTAGAGGGTAGTTGGGGAATGAAATGATGCACGCAAAATGGCTGCACTTACTCCGCAGACTTTAAAGAAAGCGATCGGCGACCGCTGGATCGGGCATCATGCACATCTCGGATTTGCCGAACCATTTGTAGCGGTTGCGGGCGATCCAATTGTACACCGGATCGCGCAGCACCCGCGGAACCACAATGAAGACGTAGAACAGTGGCCAGGGAAAGCGGAGCCGACGGGCAATACGGAGGGCAGCGGTACTGCGCAGGGCGGCGGCGCCGTCGCGGTCGCTTTCCACCAAGGCGATGCTGCTGAGGTCGTTCGGGATGCCATGGTCATGCAGGGCCGACTCACCCGTTTTACTTTGCAAGGCGGCGAACCGAAAATGGCCCTTCGGGTCGTTTTTTATAATGAAGCGAACGGCGGAGGAACACAGGTGGCAGACGCCATCAAAGAACACGATGCGTTCGACCGGCGGCGGCACCGCCGTTGGCTCCGTCGCAGAAACGGCGCTTGGCTCTAGTTGATCAGAACGCTTCACGAACCCACTGTAGCGCGGAAGCGGCCACGATGCCACCCACAACGAAGCTTGTTCATGGTGAGAAAACCTGCGCTTCGCACAGCGGGACCTGACCGATGAGAACGCCACCTGTACCCGAATCGCGTGCATTGCGCATCGTCGTCCCGGACAGGGCCGGCCTCCCATTTAATTTACCGGATCCCGCGCTACACAACTCGCATCCCGCATCCCGCACCCGCATCCCGCATCCCGCACCCGCATCAAATCGACAGCATTTTCGGATTGCGCACATGGCGGCGCGCCTCCGCCAACGAGACGCGTCCGGCATAGACCGCCTCCGCGAGCGCCTTGTCCATTGGGATCATGCCGTCGGCGGCACCGGTCTCGAGCACGGCCGCGGCTTGGTGCATTTTGTTGTCGCGAATCATGGTGCGAATCGCGCTGTTGGCGACCATGATCTCGAACACACCACAACGCCCCGAGCCATCCTCGGTCGGCAGCAGCCGTTGCGAAACCACGCCGATCAAGGCCGAACTCAGCTGTGCCCGCACCTGCTGTTGCGCGGCCGGCGGGAACACATCGACAATCCGATCGATGGTCTGAATCGCGTCGTTGGTGTGCAAGGTCGCCATCACAAAATGGCCCGTCTCGGCGGCGGTGAGCGCAGCGCTGATGGTCTCCAAATCGCGCATCTCACCCACCATGATCACGTCGGGATCCTGGCGGAGAATGTATTTCAAGGCGGCAGAAAAACTCGCGGTGTCTTCGCCCACTTCGCGTTGGTCGATGGTCGCGAGGGCGCTGTCGAACACATACTCGATCGGATCCTCGATGGTAATGATCCGGCAGGGACGCGAGCGATTGATGCGGTCAAGCAGGCAGGCCATGGTGGTGGTTTTGCCGGACCCGGTCGGGCCCACAACCAAGAGCAGGCCTTGCGAGCGCTCGGCGAGTTCGAGCAGAACGTGTGGCAAGCCGAGTTCCCCGGCTTCGGGAATGCGGGTCGGAATGGCGCGCAGCGAGGCGGCCATGTTGCCTTGGTGGTGGTAAGCATTCACGCGGAAGCGTTGGCCGTCATCCATCGACAGAGCGAAGTCGATTTCGCGTTCGAGCTCGAAGATACTGCGCTGCCGACCGGTGAGAATGGAGTAGAGCAGCAGTCGCAAGTCCCCGGCGGTGAGCGCGGCAGTGCCGAGGGCGCGCAGGGTGCCGTTGATGCGTAGGGACGGGGCGCGTCCGACGCTAAGGTGGAGATCGGAGGCATTGTATCGTCGCGCCATCGCGAGATAGGCGCGGATGTCGACCTCGGTGGAGGCGTGTTCCACTTCGCCGGACTGGGCGACGACACCGGTCGACATGCCCTTGGCCATCAGCGCGAACTCGTCCGGGTTGGTCGCGTTGGCGAGTCCGATATCGTAGGTAATTGTGCCGGCTTGGTAGAGGGTTGAAAGCGATCCGGTAAAAGTGCTCAACGACGGGTCCGCCGAGGCGCGCATCAGATCCTCGAGTTCGTCGATTCGTTGTTCGCGAATCAGGCGACGAACGCCCGGCGAGCTGGTCATCAGTTCGACGGCGAGTGCCCGCCCCTCCCCTTCCGCCTTAGGCAACAGGCGCTGCGAGACCACACCGTTGAGACAGGAGGCGAGGTCGGCTGCAATCAGATGGGCTTGGTTTTGCGGGAACAGAGAGACGAGGCGTTGCAAGCTTTGGGTCGCGTTCGCGGTGTGCATGGTCGCGAGCACAAGGTGGCCGGTGAGCGCGGCTTGAAACACAATCGCCGCCGTCTCGGCATCGCGGATTTCGCCGACTACAATCACGTTCGGACTTTGTCGAACGACTTGGCGAAGGGCGTTGGCGAACGACCCTTGATCCAGTCCGCCGTTGCCCATCTCACGCTGGCTCACCCGCGAACGGATGTCCTGGTGGACGAACTCAATCGGGTCCTCGAGCGTGACGATGTGGCCGGAGACGCTGCGGTTCAAATGGTGCACCATGGCGGCGAGCGTGGTCGATTTTCCCGCGCCGGTGAGTCCGGTGACTAACACGAGGCCCGAGGTGCGTTCGAACAAGCCGCTGATCTCCGGCGGCAGGCCGAGTTCGGCGAACGAGAGTTCACCCTCGGGCAAGACGCGCAGCACCACGCTCACCCCGGCATGTTGCCGCGACAAGTTCAAGCGCATCCGTCGGCCGCCGGGCAGGGACAGGCCGGCGTCGAGATCCTCGGACGCGGCCCACGTCTCTTGCTGGTTCGGCGTGAGCATGGTCGCGATGAACGCATCGAGTTCCGCCCGTTCGATCACAGCCTGTTCGAGAAAGCGCAACGACCCGTCAATTCGCACCGCCGGCACCTTGCCCTCGCAGATAAAAAGATCCGAGGCCCGCCACGACCAGAGGTTGGAGATCAGCGTGTTGATTCGTTCGGACATAGAGACGCAGTAACCACATTTTGCCTACGATGGAAAGTCAGGGCGATGCCGCACCCTAGCCAGACTGCCGAATAAATTCCACGCTACCTCCGCCCCAAGGTTTAGCTCCCGCCCTGAGGTAATTTAGATCCTTGCTCTGTCGATTCGTGAGAAAATGAGTCAAACTTTTCAGATTCCGCCGGTCGAAAGGATCGTTCAAAATCAAAAACCTGAAGGGCGAGGGGCCTCCCGAGCCGGTGCGGTTGAGGACGACCGAGATGGCAGCAGACTTTCGTTCGGGTCATCCCATTCGCTTGGGATCAAGCGGGTCCGTAATTTCAGGATGAAATGGACTCCGTGGAGTCAGTTGTCGCAGGTGGCACCGTCTCTCCGAGCGGTGTCGGGCCGCCTCTCTCCAGAGAGGTCGGCGCTCGTTCTGATGGTGAACCCCGAAGAGGGTTCGGCGTCGGTTCGATGACCTTCGAAATTTCAAATATCTTTGGTTAGAATTCATTCTGAATTCGTCGTGACGGATTTCAATCCGGTCACACGCTTTCCGAAGCCACCGTCGCCAGCTCGTGAGATCGCCTTCGCTGAGGGTTCTTGTAGGAGCTTGGACCGCGGAAAACGCGATCTGTCCCCGGTCTGTCCAAGTCTGTCCCTGTTCGCGCTTGGTGCGCTTGGTTGAAAGCCGAATCAGGTCACTCACTTTTTTGAATCTGGAGCCGGATCAGAGCGAAAAAAGTTACGATGAGAAGGTTGTTTCAAGATCGCAATCTTTTTAGTCTCCTCATCCACGTAATCCAAAGGAGACTCACCATAGAACTGCTCCCACTCACGAATGACATCTGTGTCCCAAATAAAAGTGATGACCCCGAGTGAGTCTTTCTCCACTAGTTTCAAAAAGAACGTGCGGTGAACCTGAGGGTCAAAGTGCGCCGAAACGTACATAGAGGCAATCCGTAAATCTTTCTCATCTAAAAAATCTACAGAACCCAAGATGAAATCTCGGTGTGCGCCAGAGGAGTACGGGCCCTTGAATAAATATCGAAAGATAGCTAAGTCACCATTGCCCTCACGGAAATGCGACTCTATGTACCCAAAGACTTTGGTTTGAGTCTCACTACTCATATGAGGCCCCAACAATGGTATAATGAGGGACAATTTCTGGACCTCAAAATTTGGATAGTCTAGTGTATTGGCAACTGACTGGACAACTTGCGTGCTATAGTTGCCATATGTGAGCGACTCGCAAAAAATAGACGCCTTAGATGGACTGGCGCGACCAATAATCTCCACCAACTCAGCAACATCCTCTTCTTTCGCTTGGAAGAATCTGCTCCGGTCCAACAGCCAGCTTTTGTTTGTAGGGGCGTTGGTTGAAGTCCCTACAGTAGCGGAAGATTTCTCCGTTGTAGAGTTTGTAGAGTTGTTCATCTTGGCATTGGGCTTACAGGCGAAAAGGCAAAACAGAGCAAGGGCTACAAAGCAATCAAGGTAGAGGCCTCCTTTTCGTTTCATGAAATCAATCCCTACTCGCATTCAATTCCTAAAAGCGAATCCTAAAGATGGTCTGTCCATGCCCGCCCAAGCAAACCGCTTCCGTGCGCACTGCTTGCTTCGCCGGACTTGCACATTCGCCTGCCCCGACTAAGGACAGCCTGATGACAGCTAGAACCAACAACGATCCCCGCATCAATTTTGTCGTGTTCGATATCGGCACGGCGGCCAACACGACCACCAAAGTACACGCGGTTGAAACACGCAGCGAAAACGGGATCGAGACCGCCTGGCGGGCGGTGGCGGGTGAAGGGATGGAGGCCAGCAAGGTGGTCCGACTATTTTCCGAGTGGCAGCCGACGCCATCGGATCAGGCTTTCATCACCACACATTTTCCCGGCGTCGCCTTAACCCATTCGTTCCCGCGCCCCGAACAGGAAGAGGGCTGGGAGGCCGCGTTCGCGGAAGCGGCCGCGGCGATGGAAAAGGCCCAGCAAACCATGCCGGACGCCTTGGATGACGACGCCATTTTGCTGTTACCCGTGCTGCGCGATGCCGGACCCAAGGGCGTAAACGAAGCCCTGTCGGATGCCATGTTCATCATGTCCCACGGTGCCGGACTCGCTTCCGCCCTCGCCGATGTGCAGCGCAAGGAAGACGGCGCGGTCGGCATCCACTATCTGCTCCGCGCAAATGTCGCCGACGAAACACTCAACGAGCGCCTGAAAACCCTCGGCAATAATGTCGCGCACCATCTGCAGATCGAAGGCGGCGAACTCGAAAACGGCGAACGCCTGATCAGCATCACCCATGCCCTGCATCACGGTTCGAGTGTGCTGATGTTACCCGATTTTTACGCCCAAGCCTGCGGCTGGCTCGACTGCCCCACCATCTTCGTCGGCTTGATCAATCCCGACCAACTGATGATCACCAACGCCGAACACAGCGCTGCGCGGACCGAGATTACACGCATGGTGCTGGAGTCGAACTACATGGGTTCGGTGCCGCTGACCCCGGCGACCTTCGAGCTGAGTTCGGAGGGGTTGGTGCGCGTTGAGTCGCGTCCGGAACCGGTGTAAACCAGCCACGCGGAGTCCGACAAACCGTTGCTAAGACGGCTGCGCTCAACGATGTTAGCCCTTCGTTTCGGTACGCATTTGTGCGGTCAGGAAGCGACACTCCGCGACGAGATGGTCGTGAAACGATTTGTCCTAGTCGGACATGTTGGCCATTAAACCCCTCACGACCAGCTCCTTCAAATAGGCGAAGGAAAAGCCTTCGGCTTGTTTGGCAATCTGTTCGATCGATTCATCCGGCCATTCCATATGCGCCTACAACTTGGCTTTCCACGTTCGTATATAATCGGACAATTTCTGAACAACAACTGATCAATAAAAACGAAGATTTGATTTGTTGAACGAACGATCCGCCGCCGGGGACAAAACAGTATTCCTTCTCCTCTGTTCCTCGGTTGCGCTATATGAAAACGACTCCCATTCTGTCGCGGTTTTTGGTGATCATCCTCGCTGCGGGTCTGACCCCATTTTGTTTTCCACCGTTCGATGCCTGGCCCTTGATGCTGGTTTCGATCTTCCTCTTACTTTGGGCCGCGACCGGGTCGACGATGCGCGTGGCGTTTTACGGCGGCTTGTTATTTGGCGTGATCAGCTTTGGTGCGTCACTCGCGTGGCTGAGCACGATTTTCGGACCGGGGTGCATCACCTTGTTTTTGATGTTCGGCATGTTCCCGGCGTTTTTTTGTATGACCATAAAAACCCTGCGCGACCGCTTTCCCGAACGCCCCTTCATGGTGATGCTGCTGATCGCGGTTTCCTGGACGGCGATTGAATTTTTTCGTTCGGAGATCTTTTATTTAAGGTTTCCCTGGATCACGCCCGGCACCAGCTTGGGGCCGACGTTTCTGTCGCCGCTGATCGGTGTCTACGGCGCCACCTTTCTCATCGTGCTCGCCGTCGCTGGCCTGCTGCACCGGCGAACGCAGACCATTGGCGCCGTTCTTTGTTTATGTATTTGCCTGCTGGGTTTTTGGCGTCCGGCCCCCGTTCAACTTTCGGCAGACGACAACGATCATTTCGTCGTCGGCCTCGTTCAGGCGGAGGAACGGTCGCATTTGCACTATATCAAATGGACGCGTTCGCTGGCGTCGCAAAAACCGGACCTCGTCGTCTGGCCGGAATATTCGTTACCCGACGATGTGGAGAAAGACGAATGGGTGTACCGCGCGCTGACCAATCTCTGCGCCGAAATGGACATCGTCATGGTGGTCGGCACCCGCACCGTGCTCGGCCCCGGAAAACGGGATTGGCACAACACCGCCATGGTGCTGAACGCCGATGGTATCGTTGGCCGGACCCACAAAGCGCGTCCGATCCACTTTATGAATGACGGGCAGCCAGCGACCCATTCCGTGCCAGTACAAACGCGGCTCGGCGCGATGGCCAACCCCGTTTGTTTTGATTGCGACTACACTGAAATCACGCGCCGCTTTGCTGCCGCCGAGTCCGATTTCTTCGCCGTGCCAATCATGGACGCCGAACGATGGACCGCCTGGCAGCACGTGCAACACGCCGCACTACTCCGCTGCCGCGCCGCCGAAACCGGACGCTGGTTCGCTTCGGCCGCCAGCTCCGGCGTCTCGCAAATCATCGATCCGACCGGGCATGTACACCATGAGATGGGCGCCATGGAAGAAGGCGCGTTTGCCGGTCGGATCGCGCCGCGCGAAGGCCGAACCGTGTTCGTTCGCGTTGGCTGGTTGTTCCCGTGGGTCAATCTGGCGGTCTTTGTTCTGCTTGCGTTTTGGTTGGTGCTTGGAAAAGGTCTCCCTGTGAGCCGACGCCAGTCGTGAGCATCGCAGCGGTTTTTCCCGCAGAGGAACACGGTGTCCACGGAGGCTTGAGGCTTGAGGAACCCTGCGGGAGAAAGCCCCAAAGCGGGCGAGATAATGTAGCCCGGGGGAAGCGAATCTCGCTTTAGCGGGATGAGCGCATCCCCGGGTTGTTGTAGAGGTGATGTGGTTCCCCAACGGGGGACAACAATAACAATAGGATTGGTTTTCTGCCCGAGTTTTTGTCGCCCCCGTTTGGGGTGCCTCGACCCATTCCTAACAATCCTCGGTGTTTCGTTCGTACATCACTCCATCGCGGGCTACGCTGTCTCGCCCTCTTGGGGCTTGGCACCAGCCGGGTCGACGATTTCGCTGGTCCGGCAACCTAGTAGCGAACGCGGTAAATCACCGTGGTCCCACTCACTTCATGCGCCACCACCAACAGCGGTTTGCCGTCCGGCGACGTCGAACCCGGAATAAATTTCATCGTCTCCGGCGCGAGATGATTGCGGTCGTTGGTGTAGTCGAGAAAGCGCGGGGTCGCGGGCTGGCTGACATCGTAGACCATGATGCCGCCGGTGCGTTCGAGGCCGATGAAGGCGAGGGTTCGGCCGTCGATTTCGCCGACGGCGAGGGCTTCGGGTTCGGGGCCTTTATCATCGCTGCGTTGGTCGGACTCGGCCCCGTCGGTGTTGGCGTTAAAAAAACGCGGAACGCGTTCGGCGGTGATGCGTTCGAAGTCGTCGCCGCTGTCGAACACTTGCACCAATCCCGAACGCGCGGCCGGGTTGATAAATTTCCAGATGGAAAAACTGCGCGCGCCGTAACTGTGCAACACATCGATCCGCCCGTCCCCATCCTGATCGCCGTCGAACGAAGACACTTTCAAGCGCCCGTGCCAGGCATCAGCCAAACGGCTCTCGGGCAAGCTGGTGCGCAGTTTCTTGACGCGTTGCAGCTCCTCGCGGGCGTCGCCCTCGTTCGCGGTGAACAAATAATCGACGCCACCGATCCGGCGAAACGCAATCGTGTCCGGCATCGGCATGCCGACCACCTCCGGCGAGGGCTTGCGCACGATGCCGCCGTCTTTGTCCGAGGTGTCGATCATTGCCGTCGCCCAGGACTTTAAACCGAAGCTACCAAAACTCAGCCAGCTCGGACCGGACGCGCCCGCGAGATTGATCACGCCCCAGGCGTTGGCTTCCTGAAAACACACGACCGCTCGCGCGCTGTCGGCGGTCACCGCGATATACTCGGGTTCGATATCGCGCGAGGCCTGACGTCCAGGAAACACGCGGATGCCGGGCGGGCGAGCGCTGTCCAAGGACGCGAGTCCGAGCGTGGTCACCTGGCGCGTGGCGACGTCGACGACCGAGACCGAACCCGGCGGATCTTCGCTGTCGCTGGCCTCGCCTTCGTTCGCGGTGAGCACCTTTTTTCCATCCGGCGTGAAACACACCATGTCGGGCATCGGGCCAACCGTGACGTCGCCGCGCGGCGTTCCGGCGGTATCGTAAAACCGAATCGATCCTGCGTCGGTACTCACCGGCGCTTCACAAGCCACGGCCAACAGACCCTGATGGATCGCCACGCTGTTCACCGTGAGGCCGGTTTCAATTTTGCCGGTGCGCAACGGACGCGCCGGATCGCTGAGATCAAAAACATCGACGGAGCCGTCGGCATTGCTGACAAACAGCGCCTTGCTCGGCGGGTCGAAGCACAAGGTCTCCGCCGCACCGAGTCCGCTGGCGGACGCGCGACACACAGCGAGCGGGGTAAGAATCGAAGACTGAACGGGCGTCGCGGCGGGTTTTTTCACGGCGGGATGCGGCGGCTTTTGGGCCTCGTTCTGCGCCGCTGCCGGACCACAGGCCACCAAGACCAGTGCCAAGAACAGCACGCCGAACCCGCTAAGTGTCCGCGTTCCAAGCACCTGTGGAAGTTGCAGCATAAACCGCCCAACCCGCACCCGGCCTACAATCCACGGTAATTTAAATAATAGCGCTCTAACTGAACTCATCAGAGAATAACACTACGTCATTTGACGTCTTTGCCAAGAGCCCCATACTGACTTTAGACACGCCACCACGACCAACCCGCAACCGCAACTCGCAACCGCATCCCGCAACTCGCAACCGCATCCCGCAACTCGCAACCGCAACTCGCAACTCGCACCTCGCACCTCGCATCCCGCCCACCGCATGCACTTCTTCCTCCTGACCATCGGACAACTCGCGCTCCTCGACGCGCGCGCGTTCCGTCGTCTGTTTCTTTTGGGGGAACGACCGCTGCTGCGGCATCTACTAATCCTCGTCACGCGTTCGGCCGACAGCTATTCCTACCTGATCTGTTTCGGCATCCTCTGGCCACTGCTCGGCGGCGACCTGAACATGTTCGCCGCCCTCGCCATCGGTTTCGCGCTCGAGCTGCCGCTGTACAAGCTGATCAAAACGCGGTTCAAGCGGCTGCGCCCCTGCGTGATGCTTCCGGCCATCCAAGAACGGATTCCCTTTCCGGACAAATACAGTTTTCCCTCAGGTCACACCACAGCCGCGGTCATGGTCGCCTGTCTGGTTGGCATGAACTTACCGATCCTGTGGATTCCGCTGCTTCTGTGGGCCTCGATCGTCGGACTCTCGCGCATCGCGCTTGGCGTTCACTATCCCGCTGACGTCATCGCCGGCGCAGTACTCGGCGCCCTGTGCGCCTTGACCGCCAACCTGATCCACGGCCTGCTGTTCCTCTGATGTCAGCAAGCAAGACAAGCGCCGAACCCCCGCTCGTTCGTGGCGTTATCTTCGATCTCGACGGTCTCATTCTCGACACCGAAACCACCGCCCACGAAGCTTGGCGAGTGACTGGACTCGACTGGGACATCACCGTGCCCATCGAGATGTGCATCGAGATGACCGGACGCCGCTACCAAGACATGATGCCGATCATGGAAAAGTGGCTGCCCGCCGAGCTCGACAAACACGCCTTCCTCGACGCAGCCAACGTACACTACGACCGGCTGCTAGTCGACGAACCGCCCGCGATCAAACCCGGCACGCTCGCCCTGCTCGACCACATCGAACAATGTGGCCTGCCGGTCATTGTCGCCTCCTCATCGCAGCGCTATAAAATCATAAACAAACTCACCGGCGCCGCGCTGATCACACGCCTGCCGGTGCACGTGTCCGGACACGAAGTCGCCGAAGGCAAACCCGCCCCCGACATCTTTCTCGAAGCCGCCCGATTGATCGAACTGCCGCCCGAGGACTGTGTCGTGTTCGAAGATTCGCCGCCCGGCGTGCAAGGCGCCGCCGCCGCCGGTTGCATCGCCGTGATGATCCCGGACCGCATCGCGCACAACCCGGATATTCCCGCCGACTATGTGTTTGAGACCCTCGATTTCGCCATTGCCGGCATGGCTTGGTTTGACGCGGCCAAACCCAACGCATCCCACAACCGCGCACGCATAATTTGATCCGCCGGCGTTATGGCAAGACCTTGCCATAGTATGGCAAAACTCTGCCACCTTATGGCAAACGCTTGCCACTCTATGGCACGCCTCTGCCATAAAGCCCCTTGATTCTAAACGCGGCATAACCGAACTTACCCCATGCTCTTTCCCCTTAGTGACGACGACCGCAAGCTCACCGGCCCCGCTTACGTGACGATTGCCTTGATCGCGATCAATGTGATCGCCTTTATGCTGCAACAAACCAATCCGGATATCACCTACGGCTGGTCGGTGGTGCCGCAAGAGATCACCACCAACTCGGACTTGGTCGAACCCGTCCCGATTGAGATCAGAGGTCAGCTGACATACGTACCGCAAGTGCCGGGTCCGACGCCGATCTGGCTGACGCTGATTACCTGCATGTTTCTGCACGGCAGCCTGATGCACCTTGGCAGTAATTTGCTCTATCTGTGGATTTTTGGCGACAACGTGGAACACCGTTTTGGTCCGGTTAAATTCCTGCTGTTCTATCTCGCGGCCGGCATCGCAGCCAGTTTCGCGCAGATCGTTCTCAAGCCCGACAGCGTGATTCCGACCTTGGGCGCGTCCGGCGCGATTTCCGGAGTGCTCGGGGCCTATCTGGTCTTGTTCCCGCGGAACAAAGTGAAAGCGCTGCTGCTCTATATGGTGGTGACGGTGCCAGCAATTCTGGTGCTCGGAATGTGGATCGGCATGCAGCTGGTCAACGGCACGGGTTCGCTGTTCGATACGGGCGGTGGTGGCGGGGTCGCCTACGCGGCGCACATCGGCGGTTTTGTCGCCGGCCTTCTGGTCGCCTTGGCCGTGCGCAAGTTGGGTTTCCACGACCGCGAACCGGACTCGGTGCTGAAGCGCCAATACGAACACGATCCGCGTTCGAAGCGGTATTGGTAGAGCAACTTAGGATCCCCTCGGAGTATGAGGCCGTTCCGACCGGACATGAAGCGAAGCCTTTGTGCAAAGGGCAGACCGGTCGGTTCAAAGCCTCTCAGCTACCCCCGGGTTCCACTCGTACCTCGATCCACCCGCAGCTACTTTCTTGGCACCACTCCGTGGTTCGTCCTAGAGGGTCCGATGACCTTCGAAATTTCAAATCTCTTGGGCTAGGTTTCATGTCCTTTTAGGGCGTGCCGAGAGATAGGCTTTTAGCCCAGCGGCCACGCTTCGGAGTTGCATTCAATGGCTTGCTTCCTAGCCTTTGGACATGAAACAATTCCCGACTGCTGTCGTCGCCTTCTGTCTGTCTGTCAGCCTGCTCGGGCTCGGTTGCGCGGGGAAACCTTCGAAGAAAATCGAACCGGTGATCCAGCAATATGATGCGGTCGCGAACGTGGCTGCCCCGCCAATAAAACGCGGCATGGATAAAGTCAGCAGTGGCGACTTGAAAGGAGCCGTGCCTGATCTTGAACTCGGCATGAAGGAGATGGCCAAAGTCTCTTCCATCTCCATCGAGGGTTGCCCCGAAGATTTCATCATGGCCTGGGGTGTGTTCGCGTCGAAACACGACGCAGCACGCAAAGCCGTTGGCCAGTTTGTCGTGAACACCAAAAATACGCCCGACCCGGACAATCCCCTCGCCGGACTCGCCCAGATGCTCATCGGCGGCGCGGCATCGGCCCAGCAATTCATCCAAGCAACCGATGAAATGCAGGACGAGGCGACAAAACTCAAAGTGATCTGCAGCAAATACGGCGTCGACGGCAGCGCCTTGGATTTGATGAGCCGAATCGATGCCTTGGAAAATCCAACGCCTTGATGACGCGAATCCTGCGACACAACCTTACCGCCTCGCTGGTCTTTGGTTCTTCGTTCTGACCGCCAGCCTGTTTGCCGACACGCATTACGTCGACCTCAACCACGGCGATAAACTTGCCCTGTACACGACCCCATCAACGGCGGCGATCGATCAAGCCGACGACTTTTTTCCGATTGGACCGACCATCTTGGTCTGCCGCGGGAGATTGACATTGCGCCGGATATCGGCGCGGACGAGTTCCATCCGAGTTGCAGATGACCGACACGAACGTGATCAGCGACGACATGGCCGACGTCACGTTCAACACCCATGACAATGCCCAGTATCAGTTTGAGTTTACCCCGCGCCTCGATCCTCCAACGTGGACGGATTCCGGCGGTGTCGTCACGGGTGCTGTCGGCACCAAAGCGACCACGGTGACCACGGTGACCACGCCGACACCGGGGACCTTTGGGATCTACCGCGTTCGGTTTGCGCCGTAGACGGTTGATTTCCGATTTCAATGGCGCGAGTTCAGCGTCTTGTGAGAGCGCTCGCGATGCAGGGTGGGTGTTTGCCATCGTCCACCGGTCACGTTAACAAGATGGCATGATTGCCATCCTCTCCCTTCTCGGTGTGATGTTTCTGTCCCTGTTGATCAGCCGGACCGCCGGCGTCGCGCTTGAGCTCACCGGCTTGTCGCGTCCGAGCGCGCGTTTTCAAGCCGTGTCCGCGCTGACCGGCGTCGGCTTCACGACCAGCGAGGCGGAAATGGTGGTCACGCACCCGGTTCGGCGACGGATCGTCACCATCCTGATGATCACCGGCAATACTGGCATTGTGACGGCGATGGTTTCGCTGATGCTCGCTTTTCTTTCTATTGAAAGTGAGGCGGTGATGCCGCGCCTGATCCTGCTCGCCATCGGCTTGGTGGTATTCTGGGCCACCGCCACCAGTCCGTGGTTCGACCGCTGGCTCGACCGGACCATCCGCGAACTGCTGAAAAAGACGACCAAGCTGAATATCCGTGATTACGAGAATCTGATGCAGTTGAAGGGCGGCTTCAACATTGCCGAATACAAGGTGTTGCCCAGTGATTGGATGATCGGCCGCACTCTTGGTGAACTCAACCTGCGAAAAGAGGGCATCCTGGTGCTCGGATTGTTTCATCATGATGGATTCGAAGGGGCCCCCTGCGCCACCAGTGTCGTGAACGAAGGGGACAAAGCGATTGTCTACGGCACGTTCGAGGCGATCGAACGCCTGATGAGTCGCCCGTCCGGCCCGCGTGGCGACGCCGATCACCGTAAGGCCGTTCAGGATTTTCACGCGGAAGACTAGCTTGCCAAGAACGTCTCCGACGGGATAGGCCAAGCATCGTGTCGTTGCTTCGAACCACCGGTCATTGGATTTTGTTCCTCGCGCTCCTGAGTCAATTGGGAGGCGTGCAGGCGATGGCGTTCCACGTTGTCGTCGGCGAGGTCAATGCGCCTTGCTGCGGCGGCCAGTGCTGCTGTGCCAGCGACGACGACGAACCGGTCGGAACGGGTTCGTGCCATGGCGCAGTGCTGCGCGACACCGGCTGCCCCTGCGGGTCCGGGAACCACGCCGTCGCCAGCCAAGCGGAAACGGTTCAGATGCGTCCCCAAACCGCGACCGACGTTCCGGCTTGGACGCCGCCTTGGTCCCGCCGGATCGACTGCATCCTCGCAACAATCGAACCACCTTGCGTCGAACCTCCTGAACAGGTTCCCCGAGCGGACTGAACGTCCCCACCGCTCCACCGAACCAAAATGCACCACCCCGAACTCGCGCAGGTCGCGCGTGTTCTTAACCTGTTTAGAAACGAAAATGAAACGAACCCTATTGGCGGCTCTAGCCGCCCTCACCGCAAGTACTGGCACCACAATCGTGTCGGCCCACGAATTCACCGACCGTCCCGACGGCCACGCACCTATTGGCGTTATGGGTGACCACACCCACGAAACCGGCGAATGGATGGTCTCCTATCGCTTCCGCAGCATGCTCATGGATGGCAACCGCGACGGAACATCTGAAATCAGTACCGAAGAGGTCCTTGCCGATTACATGGTCGCCCCGCTCGACATGCAAATGAGCATGCACATGTTCGGCGTGATGCACGCGCCAAGCGATCAGCTCACGCTCATGGCAATGCTGCCATACATGAGCGTCGAGATGGATCACGAAACCCGCAATGGCACCAAGTTCACCACTGAAGGCGATGGTATTGGCGATGTAAAAATCGGCGGCCTCTACAAGATCGCCGACAACGGCAACTCCAGCGTGCATCTCAATGCCGGCGTCAGCCTGCCGACGGGTGATATCGACATCACCGACGACACCCCAGCCGGCCGCAACCGCCTCCCCTACCCGATGCAAATTGGTTCGGGAACCTACGACCTGCTGCCAGGCATCACCTATAGCGGCTATGCCGATTGGGGTTCATGGGGCGCGCAAGCCGACGCCACGGTTCGGCTCGGTGAAAACGACAACGACTACACCCTTGGCAACAAGTACGGCGGCACGGCTTGGGTGGCTAAGACGCTAGGTTCGAAGGTGTCCACCTCCCTGCGCCTGCGCTACGAAACGACCGAGGACATCGATGGGGCCGACCCCACCTTGAACGCACGGATGATCCCAACCGCCGACCCCGAACTGCGCGGCGGCGAACGCCTCGACGCGGCGGTTGGTATTAATGTGCTGGTTGGCAGCGGTCACCGCTTCGCAATCGAGTATCAGATCCCGGTCGAACAAGACTTGGATGGTCCGCAACTCGAGACCCAGCAGGCTCTAACCGCTGGTTGGCAATACACTTGGTAGACGTCAGATCGACGCTTTATCGCGAGAAGGCGCGTCCAATTGGGCGCGCCTTTTTTTGGTTCGAGGTTTAGCGTTTTCAGCCGCCGGCGCGAACCGCTTTGAGCCCCTGCTTTTCCAAGGCGGCAATGATCACATCAACGTGGTCACCTTGAATCTCGACTTGGCCGTTTTTGACGGCACCGCCACCGCCACATTGCTGTTTGAGCTTTTTGGCGATGGCTTTGACGTCGCCGGTGAGTCCGGTAATGGTGGTGACGGTTTTTCCGCCGCGTCCGGACTTCTCGCGGCGGACGCGGATAATGCCGTCCTTGGGATCTGCTTTGGCGGGAACTTTGTGCTTCTTGCGCCCCTTGCCTTTGGTTTTACTACGCTGGCTGCGATTCTCCTCATAGGGTTTATCGGTGGAGTAGACCAGCGGCGCGTCGTCTTTCGGGTTCATGGCTTGTGGCGGGAAGGTTTTACGTTTAGGTGAGGACACAATGGCTTCGAACGAGTTCTATTACAAGTTGGCAAAGTTGCGCTTCATCACTTTTGCGGTGGTGGGGACATTGGGCGTTCTGTTCAGTGGCTGGCGCCGCGGTTGGGTGGATTGGCCGACCATTCTGTTTGAAGCCGCGATAATCGCCTTCACCGCAATGTTTCTATCGCTGCCACTGGCGTGGATCCGCACCAAGCTGAAGATGGATCAGGAAAAGCGAAAGCGCGACAAGCGATCGTAATTACATGATTTCCACGGCCAAGAATTTAGCTCCTGCCTATCATTAAGGCCGATGATCATTCACTACTAGGTCGGCGAATTGAATTTCGTCTCCAAGCTGGCGAGTCGGGTAACTGAGTTCGTCGAGACGTTCTAAATATCTAACCAATAATATTTAGATTTCGAAGATCATCGCACCGACGCCGAACCCTCTACGACGAATCACGGAGTGGTGGGAAGAAAGTCAGGGGGACCGCGAGGGTACGAGCGAGTACATTATGGGGGCCGGCCCCACCTTGAACGCACGGATGATCCCAACCGCCGACCCCGAACTGCGCGGCGGCGAACGCTTCGAAGCGGCGGTTGGCATGAACGTGCTGGTTGGCAGCGGTCACCGCTTCGCAATCGAGTATCAGATCGCGGTCGAACAAAACTTGGTGGTCCGCAACTCGAGACTCAGCAGTCTCTAACTGCTGGTTGGCAATACACTTGGTAGACGTCAGATCGACGCTTTATCGCGAGAAGGCGCGTCCATTTGGGCGCGCCTTTTTTGGTTCGAGGTTCCGCGTTTTCAGCCGCCGGCGCGAACCGTGTGAGTCCCAGCTTTTCCAAGGCGGCAATGATCACATGAACGTGGCCGTCCCGGCTGGGTTTGCCCCAGGGGCATATCTCACGTGGATCCTCTTAGACGGGGCAAGCAAGCCCTGCCAGACGGCAGGGCTGCAGGGATCCTCTATCGGCTACTAATTCCAATAGGGGCTGACCTTGTAGTAGGAGTGGACCGACTCGCCCCAAGTGCGGTCTGCGGTGTCGGGCCAATCGTCCTTGTCGAATCCCGGCGCGTTTTCAAGACTCTCCTTGGCGACGTTCAGGACGAACTTCTTGTCCTCGCAATCGCAGGTGAGAGCCGAGAAGGGGACGGCGAAGAGCTTGTTGCCCATTCCGAGAAAACCGCCAAATGTCACAACGGCGTAGGCGACTTGTCCGCGCTGGATGTCGATCATGAGATCCTCGATTTTGCCGAGGTCTTCTCCAGCGGCGTTTTCGACGGAAGTTCCCACGATGGACGAGGAGGAGAGGTTGGTTGGTTTTTGCGATGCCATGTTGGCTCCTTCTATTTGGGGTTTGGTTTTAGTTTATTTTTATTGCTGGAGTTGGGGGTTTGCCGCCCCTAGCTCCAGTCCAATGATGTTAGCTGGGTAGCGCCGTCGGAGCCATCAGGTTTTTCCTGAAACTCGCTGGGTCAAAATCTAAAAAGACCTTTCGGGACCATACGAATCATACGCATGTCTCACCGGGGAAAGCGCGTGCGACACAACCCGCGCGGGTTGTGGAAAGCCGGGAGGGCGTGGCCTTGAATTTCCACTTGTCCGTTTTTTACTGCGCCGCCGCCTCCGCATTGCTGCTTGATTTTTTAGGCGATGGCTTTGACTTAGCCCAGGTCGGGTTGCTCCCACCATCTCCTGCAGGCCGGCCGGCCGGCAGGAGACCCTTTCCGAATAAACGGATCGGCACGCTCTTTGAAGCAGAAATTCATACAGACAAGCCCGGGGTGCAGCGAGGGTACCAGCGGAACCCGGGGGTAGCTGAGGGCCTGTTGAACCGGCCGGCCTGCCACTCTGCACAGAGCTTCGCTTCATGCCCGGTCGGAACGGCCTCATGGCTCGAAGGGCAACTGCTGCCTGAATTCTTTGGTCGGACCGGAACCCTGTGTTGCGCGGCTGCTGCCAAGTTCACTCCCATCGACCAAGGAAATTTGAAAAGTTTGACTCATGTAGTCACGAATCGACAAAGCAAGGAGCTAACAGTTTAATTTGAAGCGTATTGAACCATTTGTTCCAATGGCTATCGGGCGGGGGAGCATCGAGGAAACGCTGGGCCGATTCCGACCTGAACAATGCCCCGTCGCTCGGCGGCGGGGCATCCCAGTCGGATCCTAAGCTGGCACAACAGGACAGAGGCTGCACTCCACTATGGTTGTTTACCCGCAGGGTACCCTATCTCGCCTCGTTGGGGCAGAACCCTACCACTCGAGCCCGACGTAGATGGCTGGTCCGTCGAACACGAGGTCTCCCGAAATTTCCTCTTCCGGTGCGTCCAGCATGATGGCCAAGCGACGGTAGCCACCGCCTACCGTGAACGGCGGTGCCGGCTTCCATTGCGCGGTGAGTTCCATCTCCGACCACGTGGTTTCGATGTCGCTGTATTCCCAATTAGAATAGCGGAGGCTTGCTTGCAGGCTAACGGATGAGATGGGTTCGAAGCGTATTTCTGCGCCGAGGTACGGCAGCGCAACTTGGCTGTCAGCGCCGGTTGAGAAGACGTCGAAGGCACTCGCCTTGGCATCTAGGTCGACGTATGTTCCGCCGCCTTCCAGCGCGAACGAGACGGCCTCCTCGCCGAGTTGAAAGCGCAGAAAGCCCCGCGCCACCAGCATTTCCAAACTGGTGGTGGCATCGGCGCTGGCATTAAAATCCAAGCCGCCGAAGGAAAAGGTTTGTTCCACTTGTTCGGTTCCGCCGAGATCGAGTTGAAATACCGAGGCACCGATCTGCAACGGTCCTTCGCCGAAAATCAACGTGGCCCCTGGTGTCCATTCTTCGCCAATGGAGAGTTCCTCGCCGATGTCCAGCTGGTCGCCGAGATCCCCTGTGAGTTCAATGTCGCCGGAGGAGGAGACGTTCCAGATCCACGCGTCGATATCAACGGTTTGGGCAAAACAAAGGGCCGAAATGGAAAAGCAAAAGCAGATGGCCTGGAGGATGATTCTGATGTCATGCTTGTGCTTCATTCTAAAGGCCTCTCTTGTTATTGCTTGGAAGTTTTTTTGCTAAATTCGTGTTACCTACCTGCTCGGATCGAATCGATCACTAAACACTCATAAAAAAAGCGCCACCCCAATGGGTGGCGCTCTTGTCTTGAAAAAGAAAACGCCCCGCTAAAAGCGGGGCGTTTCCAATATTAGCCGTGAGGCTATTGTCTGCGGAGCAGGGAACCAAGGTCCAGTCCGAGGGACTGGACGAGTTCGTAGGTCAAGCCGCCGGTGGCGAGGCCACGTTGTTCTTGAGCGCGACGAATCGCATCATTGGTGTTGCGGTCGAGACGACCGGTGGCAGGTCCGTTGTAGTAACCAGCGGAGGACAGTGCGGTTTGCACTTGGCTGATGACTTGCGGACGGACGTTGACTTCGCAGAGCACGCGGCTCCAGGCAGCTTGGCCTTGGGAGACGAGAACGCGACGTTCAACCGTTTCGTACACCGGCGGGATTGCAATCTCGCGGGTCCTGGGCGCTTGGACCATTTTCTGGACGCGAACCGTTCCCATCTTACCAGGCGTAGTCTGGGCAACGGCACGGGGTGCTTCCACTTCCACCTGCTGGGAAACAGTCTTGAACTCGGCCGGCACTTCAATGGTGCGGGTCTGAGCGGGGGAGACCATGACTTGGCGGGTGACGGTTCCGTATTCGGCCGGCACTTGAACGGTACGTTCTTGCGGCGGCGAAACCATGCGGCGAACACGAACGGTGTCGTATTGAGCCGGCGTGGTGCGGGACTGAGTAGTCGGCGGAGTGACCATCACGCGTTTGGTGATGGTTTTGTACTCAGCAGGCGTTTCAGTCGTACGAACCGTAGCAGCTTTCACGAGGCGCTGACGTGTGACGGTGGTGTATTCCGCTTCAACCGGAACCGAACGAGTGCTCGGCGGGCTGATCATTTTGCGGACACGAACCGTGTCGTAGCGAGCCGGCACAGTGCGGCTTTGCGTTTGCGGCGGGGTCACCATCACGCGTTGGCTGATGGTTTTGTACTCAGCCGGAACGTCCACAGTCTTGGTGCGGGCCGGGGAAACCAGGCGCTGCTTTTGGACGGTGGTGTATTCCGGTTGGCTCTGAACGCTACGTTGTTTCGCAGGCTCGACCATTTTACGAACACGGACAGTGTCGTAGCGGGCCGGGATGCGCTTCGTGGAAGCGGTCGGAGGAGTGACCATGACGCGTTGCGAAACGGTTTTGTACTCAGCCGGGACGTCGATCGTCTTGGTGCGGGCCGGGGAAACCAAGCGCTGCTTGGTGACTTGACCGTATTCCGGAGCGCTCGGGACACTACGTTCCTTGGCGGACTCGACCATTTTACGAACACGGACGGTGTCGTAGCGGGCCGGGATGCGCTTGGTGGAAGCGGTGGGCGGAGTAACCATGACACGCTGGGTGATGGTTTTGTATTCCGGCGGCACGTCGATGACCTTCGTGCTAGCAGGAGAAACCATACGCTGACGCGTGACGGTGGTGTATTCCGGGCCGACAGGGACACTGCGCTGGCGAGCGGATTCCGTCAGACGGCGAACACGAACGGTGTCGTATTGAGCCGGGATGGTTTTGGAGCTCGTTTGCGGCGGTGTCACCATAACGCGCTGGCTGACCGTTTTGTACTCGGCCGGGACGTCCACAGTTTTGGTGCGGGCGGGGGAGACGAGTTTCTGACGGGTAACCGTGCGGTATTCCGGTTTGAGAGGCACTTGGCGCTCTTTGGCAGCTTCAACCAGACGGCGGACGCGTACGGTGTCGTACTGGGCCGGGATCGTTTTGGTAGTGGTCTGCGGCGGAGTGACCATGACCTTCTGCTGGATGGTCTTGTACTCAGCCGGTACGTCGATGACGCGGGTGGTCTGAGTCGGAACCTGACGCTCACGAGTGATCGTCTGGTATTCAGCAGGAATCTGCACCGAACGTTCTTTCGGACCTTCAACCATCTTGCGAACACGAACGGTGTCGTATTGTGCCGGTGTGGATTTGGAGGTCGTAGTCGGCGGAGTGACCATGACGCGTTGCGTGATGGTTTTGTACTCAGCCGGGATGTCGACGGTTTTGGTGCTGGCCGGAGCGACGAGCTTCTGACGGGTGACCGTCTTGTACTCGGCCGGAACTGTGACAGAACGCTCTTTCGGACCTTCAACCATTTTGCGAACGCGGACCGTGTCGTACTGGGCCGGGGTGCGCTTACTGGTAGTAGTCGGCGGAGTGACCATGACACGTTGGCTCACGGTTTTGTATTCGGCAGGCACGTCGATCGAACGAGTCGTTGCCGGCGTTTTCACGCGCTGGCGAGTGACGGTCTTGAATTCGGCAGGAATGCTGACCGAACGCTCTTTCGGACCTTCAACCATTTTGCGGACGCGGACCGTATCGTACTGGGCCGGCGTGCGCTTGCTGGTGGTGGTCGGCGGAGCAACCATGACACGCTGGCTGACGGTTTTGTATTCAGCAGGCACGTCGATCGTCTTGGTGGATGCCGGAGCAGCCAGACGTTGACGAGTAACCGTGCGGAATTCGGCCGGGATGCTGACGGAACGTTCTTTCGGACCTTCAACCATCTTGCGGACACGAACCGTGTCGTACTGGGCCGGGGTGCGGCGGCTTTGGGTGCTCGGCGGAGCAACCATCACACGCTGTTGCACGGTCTTGTACTCGGCCGGAATCGTGACTTCACGAGTGCTGGCCGGAGCGACGAGGCGCTGGCGGGAGACGGTTTTGTATTCTGCCGGAACGGTGACCGAACGCTGCTGCGGAGCTTCGACCATCTTGCGGACACGAACGGTGTCGTATTTCGCCTCGGTGGTGCGGACTTCGGTGCGCGGCGGTGAAACCATGACACGTTGGCTGATCGTCTTGAACTCACCAGGCGTCTGAACGCGGCGGACGGCAGCGGGCTGCACAACCTTCTGGTAGGTACGAGTTCCGTACTGAGCCGGAATCGGCACGTCGCGTTGTTGCGGCGGAGCGACCATTTTACGAACACGCACGGTGTTGTATTGGGCCGGGATCTTACGCTCGACGGTGCGAGGAGGTTGGACCATCACCTTTTTGGTGACGGTTTGGAACTGCTGTTGACCTTGCACTTCGCGGGTTCCGCCTTTTTCGACGAGCACGCGAGTGGTGACAGTTTTGTACTCAGCCGGCAGTTCGACGAGGCACATGACCTGGCCGGGTGCGAGGCTGGAGTTGGCAGCGTTGCCACCCATAGGAGCAGCAGAACCACCAGCGGGGGCGCGGTTGCCACGGAAGAGTCCGGTTCCAGGGCGAGCACCGGTCGATCCACCCATGGCGGGGCCGGAACCGGCACCGGGGGCGACATCGATGATTTGCTCACCAGCTTCCGGAGCACCGGGCGTGGAAAGTTTCCACACTTGGCGTGCCGGACGAACGAGAATACGTTTGGTCTGATTTTCGTAACGAGGCGGAATGACCTGCGTCTGCGTGGCAGCACCGGTAGCGATACGCTCGGTACGGTTCTCGTAGACAGCCGGGATCACTTGAAGTTCGGTGCGCTCGGCAGAGACGAGGACTTGCTCTTCGACCCACTCGTAACGACCGGGCTGGATTTCTTTACGAACGCCAGGGTCGCGGGTGAGAACCTTCTCGGTGACGGACTGGTACTGAGCCGGACGCGCTTCGAGTTTGGTTTCACCGTCGCTCACACGAATGCGAACTTGGCGGGTTTCGTATTGAGCCGGAATGACTTGGAGGTCTTGGCCGGGTTCAGCGACAAGCACGCGCTCTTCGACCCAGTCGTAACGACCAGGCTTCACTTCGATGCGGGTACCAGCTTCTTTCACGAGGACTTGCTCAGTGACCGTCTCGTATTGAGCCGGAACCACTTCGAGGCGGGTCTGCGGGGCAGAAGTCATGACGCGAGATTCGCGCATTTCGTATTTGGCCGGTGTGACCACGAGTTCTTCGCCTTCATCAGCGACGAGGACTTGCTCTTCAACCCACTCGTAACGACCGGGCTGAACTTCGATACGCGAGCCAGCTTCTTTGACCTGCACCTGTTCGGTGACGGTTTCAAAGCGAGGCGGCACGGCTTCCACACGCTGCGAAGGCGGGGTGACCATGACGCGCGATTCGCGGGTCTCGTATTTGGCCGGCGTGACCACGAGTTCTTCGCCTGAATCGGCGACGAGGACTTGCTCCTCAACCCACTCGTAACGACCGGGCTGAACTTCGATACGCGAGCCAGCTTCTTTGACCTGCACCTGTTCGGTGACGGTTTCGAAGGTCGGCGGTACAACTTCCACACGCTGCGAAGGCGGGGAAACCATTACGCGGGATTCGCGCGTTTCGTAGCGAGCCGGGGTGACGACGAGGTCTTCACCTTCTTCGGCGACGAGCACTTGCTCTTCAACCCACTCGTAACGACCGGGCTGAACTTCAATGCGGCTGCTGGCTTCTTTAACCTGAACTTGCTCGGTGACCGTTTCGAAACGGGCCGGGACAGTTTCAACACGCTGCGAAGGCGGCGTGACCATAACACGGGACTCGCGAGTCTCGTATTTCGCCGGAGTGACGACGAGTTCTTCGCCAACGTCGGCCACGAGGACTTGCTCTTCAACCCACTCGTAACGACCAGGCTGAACTTCGAGGCGAGTGCCGGCTTCTTTGACCATGACCTGTTCGGTGACGGTTTCCCATTTCGGCGGGAGGGCTTCCACGCGCTGCGAAGGCGGGGAGACCATCACGCGGGATTCGCGCATTTCGTAGCGGGCCGGAGTGACGACAACTTCTTCGCCAGCTTCGGCGACAAGCACTTGCTCTTCAACCCACTCGAAACGAGCCGGTTGGACTTCAGTGCGGTAGCCACCTTCTTTGGTGACAACTTGTTCGGTCACGGTCTCGTATTGAGCCGGGATCGTTTCAACACGTTGCGAGGGAGGCGACACCATCACGCGGGATTCGCGGGATTCGTAGCGAGCCGGCGTGATGACGAGTTCTTCGCCAGCTTCAGCGACGAGGACTTTCTCTTCAACCCACTCGTATTTCGCCGGCTGAACTTCAACGCGGCTGGAGGCGTCTTTGGCGACAACTTGTTCGGTGACTGTCTCGAAACGAGCCGGGATAGTTTCAACACGTTGCGAAGGAGGCGACACCATCACGCGGGATTCGCGAGTCTCGTATTTTGCCGGCGTGATGACGAGTTCTTCGCCTTCATCGGCCACGAGGACTTGCTCTTCAACCCACTCGTAACGAGCCGGCTGAACTTGCAGTGTGGAGGAAGCTTCTTTAGTAACGACGCGCTCGGTGACGGTTTCGTACTGAGCGGGGATGGTTTCAACACGCTGCGAAGGCGGCGAGACCATGACACGGGATTCGCGGGACTCGTAACGAGCCGGCGTGATGACGAGCTCTTCACCTTCTTCTGCCACGAGCACTTTCTCTTCAACCCACTCGTAACGAGCCGGGGTGATCTGGAGGGTGGAAGCGGCATCTTTGGCGAGAACTTTCTCGGTCACCGTCTCGTATTGAGCCGGGATGGTTTCGACACGCTGCGAAGGCGGCGAGACCATGACGCGGGATTCGCGGGACTCGTACTTCGCGGGGATGACTTGGAGCTCTTCGCCAGCTTCGGCGACGAGCACTTTTTCTTCAGCCCAGTCGTACTGTCCAGGAACCACTTCGAGGCGCGAGCCAGCGTCTTTGACGAGCACGCGTTCGGTGACGGTTTCCCACTGTGCCGGAACGGCTTGGACGTTGGTAGCCGGAGCGGAGACCATCACGCGTTCTTGGCGGGTCTCGTATTTGGCCGGAATGACCACGAGTTCTTCGCCACCTTGCGAGACGACAACCTTCTCTTCAACCCACTCGTATTTACCGGGGATGATTTCGACACGGGTGCCAGCTTCTTTGATCACAACCTTTTGGGTTTGTGTCTCGTATTTGGCCGGGATCGTTTCGACTTTGACGGAAGGCGGGTTGACCATGATCCGAGCTTGGCGCGTTTCGTAACGGCCAGGCTGAACGATCATGGTTTGACCAGCGTCTTCAACTTGAACTTGTTTTTCGACCCACTCGAAGCGACCGGGGATCACTTCAGTGCGTGAACTCGCTTCTTGGACGAGAACGCGCTCAGTGCGGATCTCGTATTGAGCGGGTGTGAATGTGCGGGCGAAGCACTCACCAGCGCGAGCGCCAGGAGGGGTGTCGCCGATGGACGCGGCATAAGCGCCGGAACCATAAGCACGCACGGTGCGGACGGACGTTCCGCCAGATGCACCAGCAGACATACCGCCGGTCGAGTACGAACCACCACTGGTGGAATATCCACCGGAGGTTGTTGTCGTCGAACCACCGCGAATCACGGAGCCGGCTGTGCCCATGGCAGAACCAGCTGCACCGCGAACAGAACCGGCCGCGCCACTTACAGCACCACCAGCACCGCGAACGGCACCACCGACAGCGCCACCAGCACCGCGAACGGCACCACCGACAGCACCACCAGCACCGCGAACGGCACCACCGACAGCGCCACCAGCACCGCGAACGGCGCGGCTACCACCGCCAAAGATTCTTTTGAAAGCACCACCGATACCACGGCCTGCATTGCCGACAGCATTACCGGCACCGCCGACAACTCCACCAACTGCATTACCGGCACCGCCGACAACTCTGCCAGCACCGCCGACGACTCCGCCAACTGCATTACCTGCACCGCCGACGATTCCGCCGACTGCGTTACCAGCACTTCCAACTGCCGAGCCTGCCGCGCCGACAACTCCGCTACCAACGGAACCAACCGCACCGCCAGCCGATCGGATTGCTCCGCCGGCTGCACCTGCTGTTGATCCGACGGCGGAGCCGATCGAGGACGCGCCTTGACCCACTTCCGACAAGACACCGCCAACTACTCCGGCTCGGTCTTGTCCCATCGAGGTGTAGCCGAACATAACGGCCAGAGTGGCCGCGGCAGCTACGCCAAAGGTTTTATATTTTCTCTTCATGTTTATATTACTCCGAATATGGATTTCAGATTTTTCCTAAATTTACTGTGGTTGACTATGTCAACGCATAACAACTTGTACGTACGTTACGGAACAGCACTAGCGCGCTCCGAATGCCACTTCAAGCGTACTTACGGATAGAAAGTCAATCATTCTATCCCTCCTCATTTGCCCGATGATTTCGCGTTTTTGCCCTGCACTACTGCCAAGAAAGCCCGGTTTCGCCTGCAAATACTCCAGGGCGTAGGGAACTTCGAACTTTGTCCGAGTCATACTGCTGATCATCTGCTCGGCCTCAAGACGACGAAGATGAACCAGTTTGGCCTGCGCACCCGCCGCCGCCACCCGCGCTCCATCGAGGTACTCAAGCAGCAAACGCTCTTCCATCTGACGATGGTACGGTCCCCAGTTCAGCAACTCCTTCTTTTTAAAATCGCGCAACATCGTCAGCTGCGCGATCACTTGGTCATCACGCGGCATGCCCCGTGTCTTGATGTGGAGCTGCTGCGCGATCTCCGCCTGGGCGAGATGATCAAGCATCGGACTCCACAGACGCTGGCGCCGAACCTCCTCCAACAAGCGCAAACGAATCTCCGGCGTGGAATTGGGGTCAGTCCATCGAATATCGTCGAACAGCACGCGCATGCAGACTTCGTCCATCAGGTCGCCCGGAATCTCGATCTCCTGCAAAGGCCCACCACGCACTGCAAGATTGTTCAGCATGTACCAGCCGACCAGCCGGCCGCCGAACTCGCGTTGCACCGCCGCGTCGCGAATCACCTGTTGCACATCGCGGCGCGCTTGCATCTCCTCGGCGACCATTCGTTGGTCCGGCACACCGCCGCGCGCGGTCGCCCGCCCGAGGCCGCCACCGCCGCTGCGCATCTGACGGTACACCGCCTCCGACTGCTGCGGACTCATGCCGTTGGTTCGTCCGACGAGATTTGCTTGTTGCTGTAAAAATTTAGTAGCTTCGCGGCGCACGATCAAACGAACCGCATCTTCGGAGGTCCGTCGCTCACCCACCCATTGCGACAACAAAAGGAGTCGGTCGATCGGTGCGGCTTGTTGATAGGCGGCGTCTTGAAGGGTGTGTTCGTGGACATCGCGAATGCGTTGCGCGAGCACATCGATCGGCAGCGCCATCAGGACGAGCAAGGAGAGAATCGGAACAAGATTTTTCATGGCGAGAAGAGACAATGGTGGATTAGGTTGAAGGCGGATCAGCGGTCGGAATGTTAGTCGGAATCTGGATCAAGTTTCGTATCGATTTGGTCGCGTGAGACGCGGATGGAATTCAACACGAACGAGGTCTTTCCCGCGTAAAAAAATTGCAGCGTAAACGGACGGTTGTCGCGTACTTCAAAACGCAACGGCATGGGCCCGTCCGATGCAACAGAAAGCGGATGACGCTGTTCGGTTTCTGGCGCAGTTCCGAGAACCCACTCCCCCAATTCGATCGGCAACCCGGCGGAGATTTGTGAAGAACCTTGAACGGAAACCATGGAATCCAATCGATAGTGTCCTGGCGCCAACGGCAAGCCCGGACCCGACCAACTCGGGTAGGCCGTCGACACGCGGCCAGGTTCGAAGCGCAAGCCGGAACGACCATCGCGCTCAAACCGCTGGGCCCGGTGGAAGCCGCGCGCCGCCTCCAGTTCGAAGCCGTCCAGAGGTAACGAAACCGGACCGTCGAGAAACAACACCGCGTCCAAATCCAAGCCGCCATTTTGGAGTGTCAGATCCACCGACTCGGCCGTCAATTTCGAACGCCCCGCGAGCGCGCCGCCGACCGGCACCCGGGTCCAATGCCAGTCCAAGGATTGGCTCAGAAAGCGCGAACTGCCGGCACCGATTTTCACTTCGCCAGATCCAATACCACGCAGCCGCAACGCCAACGCGAAATCGCCATCGACTAAGGGACGTTCGTGACCCGGCGGAGGCATGTGCAAGACAGTCGAAGGCTCTCGCATCTCCAGATACTTATTGAACGAACTTTGCGAATCTTGCCGAACATACACACTGCCATGTTCTGTCAGGCAATCTTCCAGTTCAACCGTTTTCGACGGAAAGCTATTCGCAGTATTGAGCGCATCGGCAACCACGTTGGTCAGCCCAACGATCGACGCACCCGAGTCTGGTCGGTCGGCAGCCAGTATCCGAAAGACCAAGCTTGCAGAACCCCCATCCGATCTACCCGATCTTGCGAAATCCATGAGTGCCAAACGCGGGTTCGCCAACAAGCCTTCGCGAACCAAGGCCGGCGGAAACTCCAATACATCGGGCAGCGCGATCGACTCGTCGAACAACAGATGAGTGAAACCACGCGCGCGCAGCCGTTTCGTTTGTTGCGGGGTCAGCACGCCGCGGTTCACCGAACGGAAGCCCTCATACATGTCTTGGTGCCAGTTCTTCAAAATACGTGGACTGTAGCCGTTTGCCAATTTCAGCCCCGAACGCAGCGCGTGAAATTGCAACGTCGAATCATACGCTGACCCACCCGACCGAAGCGGCACCACCAGCGCGCGTTCGCCGCCGTCTGCCACCACCGCCTGATACGCCGGATCGTCTGCCAACTTGCAGAGGAAGGGCCGCACCTGCAATCCGCTCTCCACTACGATAAGAGCCAGCGCCCCCAGCAGCCAACGCCGGTCGACCAACTGCGAACCAATCATCGCCGCCATCACCGTCAGCAGGACGGGAAAACCGAGATAGGCCTTGGTCGGCTGGCGCAGCAGGGTGCCGCCGGGCAGATCACGGAGCCCCTCTATTATAGGTCCGTTGGTTCCAAGGCCGATGAGCAGTCCAAGAAGGAGGGCAAGACCGAGTAAGAAAAGTGCCAAACGAGGTGGGTTTTTCCCCCGAAAAACGGCCCAGAGACCCCCAAAAACCAAAAACCCGCTCAGAAAAATGCCAAAAAATCCGTGCGCGGCCGCATCAAAACCGAACCAACGAAACCAGTCTGTCCAAACTGGAGAGGCCAACGCCACCGAGATCTCGTGATGACCGTCCTCCAGCGAGGTTCCCTGAAAACCAAGCCCAGTAACGAGCGCAAAAGACCCTGCTAGTAGGTAGCCCAAGCCGAAAATGCCCCAGCCAAGCGCCTTTTTCTCGTTCGTTTTTGCTGAAATAGACTCATTTTCCATGGATTTACGAAGATTTCGGAGGTGAATCCAAGAAACCAGCGCCATCCCGAATACCCCAATCAAGGCGAAGCCCAGCACCTGCAAATCGCCAGTAGCACAGCCTAAAATGGCCAAAAATGCGACAAAGCCGTCCCGAACCCTGGAAAATCGCAGCATTCCGTCAATTCCAAGCCACAGGAACGGAAGCCACATCATGGCAAATCCCCCAGGGTGGCCACCCAATATGGCAGTCCACGCATAAGGAAAGGTTATGCACAGTAATGACGTGCCGACTGCGGTCCATTCAGAGCCTGAGAAGCGCCTGGCGAGGCTCCAAGCCCCGAAAAGGGTCAACCAGACGACTAAGTAGATAGTGGCGTTGTATCCAAAGGCGAGTTGGCTTGGTCCGCTGAGGCCGCAAAGTCCGCCAATCGTCGAAAAGGCGGTAAAGCTCAGACTGAAGGGAACAAAGTAGGGCCGGATCCAGCGGCGTTCGTCGTCATCACCGCCGTTGAACTCATAAAGATCGTGAAACCAAGGGGTGTCCCCCTTGATGAAATCGCCCATGAGCCAAAAGTGATACATCAGCTGTAAATGGTCGCCCGGGAACATCTCGAGCATCGCGCCGAGTTCTTGGTTTTGTCCGGAGGCGGGAATGGCGGTGGTAAAGTGGCGTGGCAGCGGCCAGCTGAACACGACGAACACCACGGCCGAAAGGCCGAGGCTCGCTAGCAGGCGTCGTGTCCACGTCCACGATTCTTGGCCATAAAAAGTCATCGCCCTGCCCTACCAAAATCGTTGGTCGGCGTAATCTTATTCCATCGCTTCTTTTCCCGACCGCGCCTGGTAGGTATAAAACCCAGTATGGCGGACATTCCTCCAAACGATCTCAGCACCTTGCAGAACGGATTGAAGCAGCACTTCGGTTTCGACTACTTTCTCAACGGTCAGGATGAAGCGATCTGGCACGCGACCCAAGGGCGCGATGTCGTCGTGGTCATGCCCACAGGTTCGGGCAAGTCTCTCTGCTACCAACTGCCGGCGCTGCTCGGCGACGGACTCACGGTCGTCGTCTCGCCGCTGATCTCCTTAATGAAAGACCAAGTCGACGCGCTGCACGCGCGCGGCCTGCCCGCCACTTTCGTCAACTCCTCGATTGCGCGCAGCGAATACGATGCGCGCATGGCCCGGCTACATGAGTTCAAGTTACTCTACGTCGCGCCCGAACGATTCAGCGACCGGCATTTTGCCCGCCTGCTGCTCGAAGCCGGGGTCGAACGCATCGCCATCGACGAGGCGCACTGTATAAGCCAATGGGGTCACGATTTCCGACCCGCCTACATGCGCCTAAAACATGTGATCGACGACTATCCAGACGCGCGCATCATGGCGCTCACCGCCACCGCCACCCCGACGGTGCGCGCTGACATTCTCAAAGAACTCCGGCTCGATGGCAGCAACCCGGACCGGCAAGCCGAGGAGTTGGTCTACGGCTTCGCGCGCGAAAACCTTCATATCCGCGTGAGCCGGGTCGGCACGCACACCGAAAAGTACGCGCGCGTTCGCGACGTCAACGCCAAGTGGAAGACCGGCATCATCTACTGCGCTACGCGTAAGAACGTCATCCGCGTCACCCAAGATTTGCTCGCCGACGGACTCGACGTGCTGATGTATCACGGCGGCATGAACGAAGAAGAACGCAACACCGCGCAAGACCGCTTCATGAACAAAGAAGTCGATGTCGCGATCGCGACCAACGCTTTCGGTATGGGTATCGATCGCGACGACGTGCGCTTTGTTGTGCACTGGGATCTGCCGGGCAGCGTTGAAGCCTACTACCAGGAGATCGGACGCGCCGGGCGCGACGGCGATCCCGCGCACTGCGAATTGCTGTTCAACTTTGCCGACACGCGCACCCAGGAGTTCTTCATCGAAGGCTCCAATCCGAAAGCGGAAACGGTGCGTGAGCTGTTCAATCTGGTTCGGCGAGTGTGCGGCGAAGGACCGATCGCGCGCAGCGTCAACGAGTGGGCCGAAGATATCAAAAGCACGAAAAATGGGATGTCCATCGGTTCGGCGCTGGGCACTCTCTACCGCGCCAACCTGATCCGCCGCGACGTCGGCGACTACCGCAGCTACACCTACTCGCTACCCAATCCGGCGCCGACGAGCATCCCCGATGAGCTGTTCGTCAAGCTGCGTGAGAAGCGCAGACGCGACGAAAAAAAACTCGCCGACATGCTTCGTTACATCAACAACACGCATTGCCGACACCGCGCAGTGCTGGAGTACTTCGGCGAGGAGGCGGTGTCCGAAACGTGCACCCAATGCGACCGCTGCGTTCGCGAAGAGAGTTCCACTTCGCGTCCGCCGACCGAAACCGAGTGGCCGATCATCCAGAAAATTTTAAGCTGCGTCGGCAAACTCAACGGCCGCTTCGGACGGCTGCGGATCGCGCAAGTGCTGATGGGTTCGCGCAGCGAGCAAGTGCTGAAGTTCCGGCTCGACCAAGAATCCACCTACGGCCTGCTTGAAAGTCACAGCAAGGAGGCGGTGGTGAAACTGATCGACGAACTGATCAACGCTGGCTGCATCGAAGTGACCGGTACGGAGTATCCCGTGCTTGGCATCACCGCATTCGGTCGGCAAGTGGCCTGGCGCAAAGCCGAGGTCGAACTCGACTGGCCCGCCGGCACCACACCGAGTAAAAGCCAAGGCATTGGCACCGGTAAAGCCGACGTGTCCGCAGTGGTGAACTTGCAGTTGTTCGAAGCGCTGCGCGCCTGGCGCAAAGCCGAAGCCAAGCGCCGCCGCATTCCCGCCTACACCATCTTCACCGATCGCTCGCTCAAAGCCATCTCTGCCTTGGTGCCGGAGTCCCACGCCGAACTCGAAACCTGCTGGGGCATCGGTGGCGCCAAATTGAAGAAGTTCGGTGACGAGATTTTGGAGATTGTCGACGAGTGGCGTCCGGAGTGAACGGCATTCCCTTGTCCTCGTTCGGACGGAATAGAAACTATCATGACTGGGTATAATCCCGCAGAGTGAGATAGCCTTGAGTTGAGTTCCGAAGTCCGGTCGCGCGAAGAAAAGGTTCGCGATCCGGCGGGAGCATCGAGGAAACGCTGGACCGAATCCGACCGGAACAATGCTCCATCGCTCGGCGGCGAGGCATCCCGGTCGGATCCCAAGCTGGCACACCATGCCCGGGGCTGCACTCTCGGGCTGGTCACAGCCAGGGTCCCTCGGGTTTGGTCTCGACATGGGAAAATCAAAAACCTTGGAGGGCGAGGGGCCTCCCGAGCCGGTGCGGTTGAGGACGACCGGAAATGACAGCAGACTTGGTTCGGGTCATCCGGAACAACCAACCGGATCGAATACTCATCTCAATCTTCGACTGCTGGCCGCTTAGGCCGAACCGGTTTGATCCGGTCGCCTTGATCGTTCAACCACGGCGCTTTGGGATTGGCGGCGGCATCCGGACGGGCCGCGTCGCCGGGCCGGTCGGACATGCGGTCGCGCATAGCACCGGCGGCGGCGGTGTTGCGGGCGCGCATGATTTTGCTGACCGTTTCATGGCCGATCAGGTCGCGAATTTTCAGGGTCATCTGGAGATCCTTTTTGCGCAGCGCCAGTTGAGCGGCGGCGTTCGCCTCGAGCTTCGGCAGGATCTCGGCTTCGGTCGCTTTCGGATCGCGCATCGCTTCGCGGAACGCCTCGTCGCTCTCGCGCATGGTTTTCATCACCTCGCCGAACTCGCCGCGAAGTCCGGCGCGCAGTTCTTTTATCGAAGCCATCGCTTCCTCGGACACGCCCGCGCGTTCGAAGGCCTCGGGCGGGGTCATCAACAGCCGCATCGACATCATGTTGGCGCCGCCACGCTGCTGCTGCGAACGCTGCGCCTGCGAACGCTGCTGTTGCGCGCGTTGCTGCTGCATGCGTTCTTGCGTTTGGGCCTGCGCGCGGCGGTCCGTTGGTTTTTCTCGTTCCGCCTGACTAAACGCGGCGGCACAGAGGGCGAGACAGACAAGGGGGATGAGGGTTTTTACATTCATGACATGTAAATTACGTCTGAAACCTATTATTATTGTATCCCCCAAGAACTCCGTTGTTCGAATTGGCAGCGGCTATTTTACCAAAATTTCCCCGGCAACGCCGAGTTCGTCCAAGACCTTTAAGGTCGAGGTGCCGACCGCGATCCAGCGACGCGCGGCCGTGCGCTCTTCGGGGAACTGCTTGAAGTAGGCGCGCACCGTCGACCCGCTGGTGAACAGAACCCGGGGAAACGGTAGCCGAGGCAGGCGGTCGTGGGTCACCGATTCGTTGGTGTAAAATACCTGAGGCAGAAGTTCGATGCCGGCGCTAGCCATGGCCGCCACGCGTTTTTCCGTCGGGGCCGCGTTCGAACACGGATAGAGATAGCGGCCTTGAAATTCCGGGCCGAGTTCGGCGGCGAGGGCAGCGGCTCCGCCGAAGTTGTCGGGGGCCGCGTCGGCGCGCAGGCCTTGTTGTGCGAGCGCTGCGGCCGTGGCGGGGCCCACGGCGAGCAAGTGTTTGCCGGCGAGTTGACGCACATCGCCGGCGGCAAACAGCGCCTCGATCACACACGCGACTGCAAACCGGCTGGGGAAGATGATCCCTTCGAGGCCGGCTTCCATGGCCGAACCAAGCGCGGCCTGACGTTCGGCGATCGGGGTGCGGACGAGTCGGATGAGGGGGAAGTGAAGCAGCGGTCCGTAGCGCAGAAAAATTTCCGGATCGGTGCCCGTAAACAAGGTGTAGCCGAGGTGTGGAAAACCGACCGGACCGACGAGGATGACGGCCGGGGTTTCGAGTTCGGTGCCCGCGAGTTTGCTGAGATTGAGATAATGAATCGCTTCGTCTTCGTAGCCGATGCGTTCGCCGACGATGGTCGAGGTCTCTGCTGGCCAGCCGGCGGCCAGGAGTTCGTTGGTAATTCGTTCGCGTTGACCGACGCCCATGTAGATGGCCTGATGGCCCTGTTGCGGACCCGGCATGGCGTCGCTGTCGTAGCCCGCCGCATGCCCCGAACGAAAGGTAATGCTGCGTCCGGCGTGACGATGCGTCAACGCGGTGCGCGCGTGGGCCGCAGCGGTTTGCGCCGCGCTCACGGCGGGAATGACATCACAGCGAATGCGCCATCCGGAAAGAAACTCCAAGGTCTCGCCGAGGTGTCCGAGGATGCCAGGTTCGCCGCCGTGTAAGCGAACGACCAGCTTGCCCGACTCGGCTTCGTTCAACATCCGACGGTGGATCTCGCTTTGCGGAATCGATGGTTGGCCGCCGGTCTTGCCGACGCTTACGGCGCGTTCGCCGAGTTCGACGATGAGTGCTTCGGGAACAAGACGGTCGTGCAAGACGAGATCAGCGGCAGCGAGGTAGTTGTGCGCGCGCTGTGGCAGCAAGGTAAGGTCCGCTGGGCAACCGAGCATGACCACGAGTCCGGCGCGGCGGCGGATATCGGCAGCTTGCAGGGCAGTGAGAAGTTCGCGGTCGGCGGCTTCGGTGGGGCTGTCTTTTTTTGGGGTCCGCACGGTGACGGCGAGCCGGCCTTGGTCCGGGGTCGGGTCGTAGGGGAGATAGCTGGTGATGCGGTGGGCGAGTTGGAGCCGGTCGAGTGCACAGGCGGCGGTGATTAGCGCATCATACGCGTTTTCTCCGTCGGGGCCGGGTTCGGCATCGATTTGTGCAAGCCGCTGCTGAATACTGCCACGGATCGGTTGCACATTCGCCTGCGGCCAGCGTTCGCGGATGTAGGCTTCGCGGCGGGCGCTGGAGGTGCCGATGAGCTGGGGTTCGGTGGTGCCGTCTTCCCCTTCACGCATGACCAAAACATCGCGGATATCGGCGGCTGGCAGCAGACAGGCGACGGTGATGCCCGCTGGGATCTCCCTGGGTAAATCCTTGGCCGAGTGCACCACCATGTCGGCGTCGCCGGACAGGAGGATCGCGTCGAGTTCGCGGGTGAAAAAGTCGTCAGGAATGCTGAGGTCGGTGAGCGGTGTGGTCAGGTCGCGGTCGCCGATCGTTTCCGAGGAGATCCGTTCGATCTCGAGGTCGTTTGGCAAATGCGGACGCAAGGCATCGAGCGCCTCGCCTACTTGGAGCAGGGCGAGCGGACTTTGGCGTGAGGCAGCACGGATCTTCATTTCAGTCTCCCTTACGGACGGTTGGTACGATGGCAAGAGCCACAGGGGGAGAGAAAAGCCCCATAGCAGGCGAGATCCCGCAGGGCGGGATGGCCCGGGGGAAGCGAAACTCGCTTTGGCGGGATGAGCGTATCCCTGGGTTGTGGTGGGGGTGATGAGGTTCCCCAACGGGGGACAACAATAGGTTTTCTGCCCGAGCTTTTGTCGCACCCCGTTGGGGCGCCTCGGTCACTCCGACCATCCCCGGGATTTCGTTCGTCCCTCACTCCACCCGCGGGCTACGTTGTCTCGCCTCCCTTGGGGCTTAGAACCAGCCAGCCACCGCGGTTGACCAGTTGTGCAACCGAAATTCGACAGACTCCTAGCTAAGCTAGGTCTTGGCTAATATTTTAGAAATTCTTGAAAATAGCGCCTGCTGATTTTTTGCCATCTTCAAAATCTGTGTTAGTTATTTTTGGAGATCTATCGTCTCGATAAAAGGCAAATGAACGACACCGCATTCCTGATTATTGGCATGCTTTTTCTACAAAGCATGGTGCATGCGCAGCCGAACGATCGCGCACCGGCTGGCGTTGGCATCGGTGTCGCTGCCTCGGCGGACGTGGCTGGCCTGATTGAACAATGCAGCCCTATCCGGAGTTTGCCGGACCGCGAAGCCGCGTCCCGGGCGATCCTTGCCAAAGGGCTGCCAAACCACCTTCCGCAACTCAAACGATTGGCGGAGTTCGTCGCCGCCGCCGATTTATCGACCGCGTCCGAACTCCGTCGCGCGCTCCTCGAAAAGGTCGAGGGACTAAGCCCAACCTTGCCAGTCGACCGGCGAATGCGGCGATTGCTTGAAACATCCATCTTGGCACAAATCTCCATGAACGCGTGGCGCCGTGGTGACAAGCGCTGGAACCAGCGGTATATCCATTCCGCCGAACAGGCCATGGCCGAATTTCCTGGCGACCCCGAAGCAATGGCCGAGATGGTGCGCGCGCATGAGTTCGAAGGGGCCTTGCTGTGGTCGGTCAGTTTGCAGCAGGCACGAACCGCCTATCAACAAGCCGCCGATCTCCATGCCCGTTCGATGTCGACAGCCGGAACCAGCGGCAGCAGCACCCCCGACCAGCAGGCGCGCATGCTCGAACTGAAACTCAAGGTCAACGACGCCGACTGGGATCTGGGTCGAACCGCAGCGGCGACCGCCGTCTACGAAAAGGCCCATGCCGAACTCCTCGCTCTCAACCGCAGTCCCGCCTGGTATGACGCCGCACTCGTGTTGGTGGCCGCCTACCAAGTTCGTGGAACCCAAGCCATCCGACAAGGCGACAAGACCGCGGCGCTCGAAGCCTTCGCGCTCGCGCTCACGGTTGCGGACGACATCGATCAAGCGCCGGTTCGAGTCCGTGGTGGCTTGCAACAACTGACCAAACGCTGCGCCAAGCTCGCGGTGGAAACCGCTCTCACCGCTTCCCTCTGGCAAACCGCGAAGGCCTTGTGGCAAACGCAGGACTTGCCATCCCATCAACGAGTGTTCCAACATCCCCTTCCCCAAGACGGAGAAGCGGCATCAGCGACTCAACTGAAACACCTGACCATCGAACTTCTGAAATTGCGTTCCGCGTCCGGACTCGCCTTCGCAGAAGAACATGAACGCGCCCGCCGAACAACACCTGGCAGCGTGGTGCAAACCCAAACGACGACTCGCCTCGAGGAGATGAAGAGCCTGATCCTGTTGGGGCTCGCGCTCACCGGAAGCAATCAATCCACCCGCGCCGCCCTGAACTTCGAACGCGCCGACGCCATCGCGCTCGAACTCCGCAGCCGCCATCCGCAAGCTGCGCTCGACAACTGGCGTGCCACCATTCTGGCAAACCTCGCGGCGACCGAGTTTAACAGCGGGAACCGAGGAGAGGCGCTCGCCAAACAACGCGAAGCCAACCGACTCCTCGCCGACCTCGGCCGGCAAAACAACCTCACGCCCGCCTGCCGTCAGCTACGCCAGTTGCTCGGCCATGATGTGGACCCCAGTCAGATTTTCGAACCCGGAAAGACCAACGAGCCGTTCTGGATTGACCTCTTGCTCGAACAGATTCGTTAAAGCACGGTCTTCATAAAAGGTCGGCCTCGCGAGCCCGTTTCTCCTATTCGGAACCGACAGAAAATACGCGGACGCCGAGGCCGGCGTCCCTCCATTCGATTCAAAATGGACCTGGAGGGCGAGCGGCCTCGCGAGCCGTTTCTCCGATCCAGAACCACAGAAAATACGCGGACGCCGAGGCCGGCGTCCCTCCATTAATTCTAAAATAGACCTGGAGGGCGAGCGGCCTCGCGAGCCGTTTCTTCGATCCGGAACGATAGAAAATACGCGGACGCCGAGGCCGGCGTCCCTCCACTTGATGCTGAAAAGAACCTGGAGGGCGAGCGGCCTCGCGAGCCGTTTCTTCGATCCGGAACAACAGAAATTCCACGGACGCCGAGGCCGGCGTCCCTCCATTCGATGCAAAATGCACCTGGAGGGCGAGCGGCCTCGCGAGCCGTTTCTCCGATCCAGAACCACAGAAAATACGCGGACGCCGAGGCCGGCGTCCCTCCATTAATTCTAAAATGGACCCTGATAAACACTTCAGACGCGGGTGCCGATAGTACCGACGCGGAGGAGGCGGCGAACGATCTCGCCTACCAGTTCGGGGTCCGTTACATGCACGAGGGCCGGATCTGCTCGGAACGGACCATCGCCCTGCCGTGCCGGATACCGCTGGATCGATGCGGGTCGCGCCAATCTCGACGGTCCGCACATCGGCATCGCGCTCGCGTGGTAAGGCAAAGAGACGAGGCCGTTAGAAGCGATCCGCCTCATTCTTTTTTCTGCAATGTTCTCCCCGTGTGTGCGACCGAACCAGCGTGAAGCGAACCGGCCTTGAGCTCTTTTTAAATCCGGTCCGAACCTCGACCCGAGACGAACTCCGCCGCCGCTGGGACGCGCTGCCGACAGACCTACAAAACAAACGGCAGATTTATGCCAGTCACGAAGAAGGCTGCGGCGCGACGGTGGGGGCGATGCCGCGATGCAACTTCGCCTGCAAAGGCTGCTACCTCACGGACCAGGCGAACACCGTTCCGCCGATGTCGATGGACGCGGTCAAACGACAGCTCGACCAACTACGCGAATTTTTGGGTCCGTGGGGCAACCTACAACTGACCGACGGAGAACTCACGCTGCGCCCGGCGGAGGAATTGATCGAACTCATCCGCTACGCGCGCGGGATCGAACTCATCCCGATGCTGATGACCCACGGCGACACCTTCCGCCGGCAGCCGGGTTTGCTCGAACGGCTGATGACCGAGGGCGGGCTCGACGAGATGAGTGTGCACATCGATACAACCCAGCGCGGCCGGATCGGCTACAAACGGGCGGCGCGCGAGTTCGAACTGAATCCGCTGCGAGCCGAGTTCGCCGAGATCGTGCGCAGCGCGCGGCGCAGCACCGGACTGCCCCTGCGCGTAGCCACGACGATCACCACCACGCCGGCGATAGTGGATGAGATCCCGGTCATTTTAGCCGAGCTGTTCCGCCATCCCGAGGTCTACCGACTGATCACTTTTCTGCCGATCGCCCAAGTCGGGCGAACTCTGGAAGGACACGGCGGCGGCCTCACTTCCGACCAAGTTTGGGAACAGATTTCAGCCACGCTCGGCTTCGACGCGAACGCGTTCCGTTGGCACTACGGCCATGCCTCGTGCAACCGCTTTGTGATGGGCATGTTGGTGGATCGGAAAGGGAAGGCATCTCAACTTTCAGATTTTAAATCTCAGACGCCGCTGGTCGATATGGAATCTCCGCCTGCAACAAGCTGTGAACTTCTGCCGTTTTCCATGGTCCAGAATCTGGAGGACGAACGTTTCATCCAGGCCTTTCTCGAACGCTTCGGCGGCATCACCTTTCGCGCCGACCGAGGCCTGCGCGGACTGGCGCGCGGGCTCGGCATGTTCGTTCGAGCACCGGGTTTGCTGAGTGTCGGATTGCTGCGCTATGCTTGGGCGAAACTGCATCGCCTCGAACCGGGATCTTTTCTGCGCAAGGGTCGGACTGTGTTCGAACTGATGACCGGACGGATCAAATTGCACCGGCTCACGGTCGGAACCCACCATTTTATGAGTCGCGCCGAAGTCGAGTCCGAGGAAGGCAAGGAACGGATCGCGCACTGCATTTTCAAGGTGCCCGACGGTGACGAAATGGTTTCGATGTGTACGTTCAATACGCAAGGCGGACGCGACCGCCTGTACGCCCGGCTTCGTTCGGAAGCCAAACAGTCCAAAGACGAGTCCATTTATGAACCGGCAAACCCTCTATCATAACGCCAGCGGTCTTTCGCTGGCCCTGCTACTCGCCGCGTTCCTGACGGCTTGCGGCACTGTGAACAACATCCCCGAACCCACGGCGGACGCGCCCGATGGCGCCGCAGCTTGGTCCGAAATTTTGACCAGCCGAGTCAATGCCAAAGGACAAATCGACTTCGACACAATGCGCAAAGATCCGGCGGTGATTGGCGCCGCAGCATACCATTTTGCCACCGGCGATCTCGACGCCTTGGCCAATGCGGATGAGCAGATGGCTTTCTATCTCAACGGATACAACGCGCTGGCGATGTACCACGCGGTCACCTCCAAGCATCTGCCCAAAGACACGGTTCGTTTTTTTGCCACCAGCAAACTAAAGTTCGCCGGGGAAGAAATGTCGCTACATCATCTGGAAAACAAACGGATCCGCCCGCTCGACGAACCCCGGATTCATTTTGCGCTCAACTGCATGGTTCGAGATTGTCCGCGTTTGTTACAGGTTCCGTTCCGCGCCGAGGTGCTGAACGCGCAGCTGGATGCGGTGTCGCGCGAGTTCTTGAATGATCCGCGGCGCGTCGCCTACGACGCAGCTAGCACGACGGTGCAATTGTCGCCGATCCTAAAATGGTACCGCGAAGATTTCGAATCTGAAGACCTGACCCTACTTGGCTATATCAACACCTTTCGAACAGAGCCGATTCCAGAGGATACGGACATCGATTGGTTCGAGTATGATTGGACGCTGAACCAGAGTGAGTAGGGCCCAGAGAAAGAAAAACCCTTGCGGATAGTCGGTCGGACGGGGCCGGCCTCCCCACTTTTTGGTATGCGGTCGCTCAGGCGATTCGTCGCAGCATTAAAAATCCCAGAACCTGGGCGATCACCAAGGGAATCCAAATCAGCAGGTCGGGCTTGAGAACCGTTTTATCGGCCATCGAGTTCGCGAAGATAGTCATGAAGTAATAGAGGAAGGCCATGATGATGCAGAGGAACAAACCGAAGTGTGAGTCGCGACGGTTGGTCTTCATGCCGAGCGGAATGGCCATCAAGGTGAAGGCGAAGCAAGCCATCGACAGGGACACGCGTTTGTTTACTTCGATTTGCGACTGCGAACGTTTGATGGCGAGCACGTCCTCAGATTCGGCGCTGTAGACGACGGCTGGGTTGTGAATGATGTGGCGCAGGTCGTAGAGTCCGCGGCCCTTGGGTTTGCGTCGGCGCGAACGCGGTTTGACGAACTTGTCCAGATCGAGTTCGTAGTCCATGAAGTTGGCATTGAGGATCAGGTGGTCCTTCTCGTTCTTGCCCGACTTCTCTTCGATCAGGCAGCCGTAGAGTTCGATGCGCAGCGTGTTCGTGGCGCTGTCGGAAATGATTTTTCCGTCGTCCGCCGAGACCACCCGCAGCAGGCGTGGGCCTGACATTTCTTTGACGCTGATGTCGCGCACTTTGGTGCCATCGATTTTTTTGCCGATGCGCACCCGCAGCTCGCCGAGTTCGCAGTATTCCTTTTCGAGGAGGAGATCCATCGGGTTCTTCATGCCCATGTCGACCAGCAGCTGCTTCTGCTTGTGGTAGCACATCGGCGAGAGGTTGGTGTTGATCCACAGGCAAAGGATCGACAGGCTGATCGAGGCCAACAGCACCGGGGTGATGATCTGCCAAATGCTCAGTCCGGACGCGCGCATCGCCGCCACTTCACCATCGCCCGAGAGCCTGCCGAACAACAGGAGCGCTGCCACCATTGCCGAGACCGGAATGGTAAAGGTCATCACGTAAGGAATCGTGTAGAGGAAGAACATGCCATACAGTTCGAGGCTACCGAGACCTTGCTGAAGCAGGTTCAGAATTTTGAACACCGCGCCGATGCACAGCACGAAGGTCAACACCGCCAAGGTGAGGAGGAAGATCTTCATGAAATCCGCGAGGATGTATTTGTGCAGAATGCGCATAGGGCCGCTTGGTGCTTGGACGTGAAGGTTGGTCGGTTGTGGACTGTTGTCGAGGCTTTGCTCTATCTTACGTCCAACCAGACTGCTTGGCACTGTCAAGAAGGTGGCAGGCCGTCTGGAGAGAAGTCTGGGTTTCCCTATTGCTTACGCGCCAAGCCTTGAACCCGCCCCGCGCCCCCGCTAAGGCAGATCCATGAGTCTCACCAGTCGCGCCAACGCCGTCATTCCAGGCGGGGTCAATAGCCCCGTTCGTGCTTTTAAATCCGTCGGAGGAAACCCGCTGCACGCGGTATCCGCCGAAGGTGCCATCCTAAAAACGGCGGATGGCCGGGAATTGATCGATTTTTGCCTGTCGTTCGGGCCGCTGATGCTCGGCCACGCCCATCCTGACATCGTTTCGGCGGTTCAGACCGTCGCCGCCAAAGGTACCAGCTTCGCGGTCACCACCGAGGCGGAAATCGAGATCGCCGAACTCATCGCGGACGCGGTCGAGACGGTGGAGAAGGTTCGCCTGGTCAATTCGGGGACCGAAGCGGTGATGACCGCAGTCCGCCTGGCGCGCGGGATCACGGGGCGGAGCAAAGTGCTAAAGTTCAGCGGCTGCTACCACGGCCATTTGGATTCCCTGTTGGTAAGTGCCGGAAGTGGGGTGGCCGGCATTGCCTCGGCTAGTTCGGCCGGGGTCACCCCCGCATCAGCCGCGCAGACGGTAGTCGCACCGTATAATGATTTTGACGCGGTCACCGCTTTGGTGGACGAGTTCGGCGACGAGCTCGCGCTGATCGCCTGTGAACCCATTGCTGCCAACATGGGCTTGGTGCCGCCCGATCCGAAATTTCTGCTGCATCTGCGCGAACAAGCAGATCGCTGCGGGGCACTATTACTGTTCGATGAGGTCATCACCGGCTTCCGCGTAACCTTTGGCGGTTGGCAAAATCTCTGCTGCGCCAAACCCGACTTGACCTGCCTCGGCAAAATCATCGGCGGTGGACTGCCAATCGGCGCGGTCGGTGGCCCGGCTGCCTTGATGGACCGGCTCGCGCCTGAAGGCGATGTGTACCAAGCCGGAACCCTGAGCGGCAATCCTGTATCGGTCGCCGCCGGACTGGCCAACCTACGCCGGCTCAAAGCCGACAACCCCTACCCTGCACTCGCCGCCGAGACCGAACGCTTCGCGGCCGCGGTAAAAGGATTCGCCGCTGCGAAAGGCATCGACCTTCAAGTGCCGACCGAGGCGAGTCTGTTCAGTATGTTCTTCAACCCAGAAGCGCCGCGCAACTTCGACGACGTGAAAGCATCCAAACCCAAACCGTTCGTGAAACTGTTCCACGCGTTGCTCGAACGCGGCGTGTACCTAGCTCCGAGTCCGTTCGAATGTGGCTTCCTTTCCACCGCCCACACGCCGGAGGTTGTGGACAAATCACTCGAAGCCTTCGAAGCCGCTTTCGCCTCCTTGTAGACGGTGCGAAGTCCACTTCCAACTCGGGTTCCCGACACCAAGCCGACATGCAGCCGACATTTTACTCACAGCAATTCTGGCGTCATTGGTGGAAATTACGATGACCAAGCTGACCTTCCATCGATTCCTTTTGAAAAGCCTGATCATAACCTTATGGACCAATGTTAACCGTGTTGACGGTCTGAGAAAAGTGTTGAAAGGTCCCCGCTTATCAAACAGTGTCCATGAAAAGTCCACAGGCGAAAACCTGTTCAAACCCTTATTAATCAATGACTTAGAAAAGTTATCCTACTTGCTAGGCTCTATAAGAATAATAATAGGGATCTCGATTAAACACTCTTATACATATTTAGAAGAAGCATGAAGCTCGTCGTACAACGTGAAGTTCTCCTGGAAGGCCTGCAGCGCGTGCAGTCCATTGTCGTTCCCAAGTCCACGATTCCAATCCTCGCCAATGTTCTGTTCAAGGCCGAGGGGGATTCGCTGTGGCTGACGACGACCGATCTGGAAGTCAGCGTTCGTGCTAGAGTAGATGCGAAGGTCAAATCTCCCGGCTCGATCACCGTACCGGCGAGTCGTGCCTACAATCTGTTCCGCGAACTTTCTGCCGACAACGTTGATATCGAAGTCGACGACGACGACCGTATGAACATCACTGCGGGTCCCTCAGACGTAAAGTTGGTCGGCCTGAGTGGTGACGACTTTCCGCAACTGCCTCAGTTCGACGGAGGCAACGCTTACGCCATGGACGAGGGTGTGTTCAAAGACATGCTCAAAAAGGTCAGCTACGCCGCTTCCTCGGACGAGAGCCGCTATATCCTCAATGGTTGCCTGATGTCGTTCAAGGACAAGAAGTTGACGACGGTTGCGACCGATGGACGCCGTCTGGCGCTGGTCGAACAAGATCTCGAGTTCTCCAAGCAGAACGAACGTGATTACGTAGTGCCAAGCAAGACGGTCAAAGAACTCACCCGGACTTTGGCCGATGAAGGCGCCTTGACGGTGCATGCGACGGAAAATCAGATCGCGTTCAACTTCTCCGACATGGTGGTGATCTCGAAATTGATCGAAGGTACTTATCCGACCTTTCGACAGGTGATCCCCGCCGACTGCAAAGAGCGCGTGACAGTCGAACGCGAGGGCTTAATGAACGCGATCCGCCGCGCGGCACTGCTGACGACCGAGCAATCCAATTCGGTGAAGATGGTGTTCGACAACAACCAGCTCGAGGTGATGGCGCAAACCAACGATGTGGGTGAGTCGACCGAAAAGATTCCGGTGAAATACAACGGCGCGCGGATCTCGATCTCGTTCAACCCGAACTACGTTTCCGAACCGCTGCGGTCGTTGTCCTCCGACGAGATACACTTCGAACTCACCGACGATCTCAGTCCCGGCGTGATCAAGAGCGACATTCCGTTTCTCTACGTGCTCATGCCGATGCGGATCAACTAGCCCGATGGTTAACTTGTCGATAAGACGGCTTACCGAGCGGTAATCCCATGGCGAAAGACGATGTAGAACTGATCTGCGATATCGGCGAACTCACCGGGATCTTTGAGGAAACCCAAGATCTCCCGAGTGTGCTGAACCGAGCGTCTAGGATGATCGCCTACCACATGAAGACGGCGGTCTGTTCGATCTATCTCTACAATCCACGCGATAAAACGTTGACCTTGGCAGCCAACACGGGGCTCGCGCCCGATGCGATCGGCCGCGTGGTTCTGCGCGAGGGTGAAGGTCTAACCGGGCGCGCGTTCGCTACTCGGAAGCAGTCCATTAACGTCGGCCGGGCGAGCGAACATCCGGATAACAAACACATTCCGGACATCAACGAGGAGAGCTTCGAATCCTATCTGGCCTCGCCGATCACTCGCGGTCTAGTCAAGATCGGCGTGTTGGTGGTTCAAGATCCGGTTCCCAATTATTTCCGTCGACGCGACGAACAAGCCTTACGCGCCATCTCCTCGCAAATCGCCCGAATCATCGAGAACGCGAATGCGATCATTGAGATGCACAAACATGGGCATAGTGGGCAAGCTGGTGGCCATAGTGGTTATGGCGGTCAAAGCGGCTATGGCGGCCAAAGTGGGTATGGCGGTCAAAGCGGCTATGGCGGCCAAAGTGGGTATGGCGGCCAAAGCAGCTATGGCGGTCTTAGCGGACAAAGCGGCCAGGACGGTGATGGTGGACATGGCGGAGGCGGAGATGGCGGACATGGCCTGCCGGATGATTCGTCCGGTTCGGACTTGATCAAAGGCCAGGCGGCCGCGCCGGGCATCGCGTTCGGCGAGGTGTTCATGATGGACCACGACGAATACGATGTGTTGATCAGCGCCGCCGACGACGAAGTCTCGCACACCGTCGACGATTTTCGCGCTGCGGTGGGAAAATCGGAACGCCAGTTGATGAAACTGCAGGCCTCGGTGATGGAGAATATGTCCGACGTTGCTTCGCAGATTTTTGCGGTGCAGATTTTGTTCCTTAAAGACCGCATGTTACTGCAGCCGATTGAAGAGGCGATCATCGCCGGCGAGGATCCCGACCGGGCGATCACCGCGGTGTTCAACGATCATATTTCGATGTTTGCCGCCTTGAAGCATCCGATCCACCAGGAAAAGAAGCAGGACCTGAAGGACCTCGGTCACCGTCTTCTCGCCAATCTCCACGGCGAGTCCGAGGAACATGCGGACTACACCGGCAAGATCATCATCGCGCGCGACTTACTGCCCAGCGATATCGTCAAGTTATCCGCCCAGAACGTAGAGGGACTGATCGTTACCCAGGGAACGGTGGTGTCCCACATTGCGATTCTCTCGCGTTCGCTTGGTGTGCCGCTGGTGTTCGCGGAGAGCAGGCGCTTGTTGCAACTCGTGGATGACACGCCGATGATTTTGGACGCGCTGGAGGGTAACATCTTCGTGCAACCTTCCGAGGAAGTTCGGGAAGGATTTCAAGAACAACAGTCCGCCAGACTCGCGGCCGACCACGTTGCGCATCAAGTCGATGAAGAGACCTACACCGCCGACGGAACGCGCATCCACTTGCTCGCCAATATCAACTTGCTCAATGACGTCGGCATTGCCCAGCAGTTCAAAGCCGAAGGCGTGGGTTTGTACCGGAGTGAAATCCCGTTCATCGTGCGTTCCGAGTTTCCGTCGGAGGAGGCGCAACACCGTGTCTACTCGCGCATTGTTCAGCAGATGGGCGACAAGGAAACCGTGTTCCGCACGCTCGATATCGGTGGCGACAAAGTGCTGCCGTACCACAACACCGACGAAGCCAACCCGTTTATGGGCCTGCGCGCGATCCGGTTCTCCCTGCGCAATCGGATGATCTTCTGTCATCAGATTAACGCCTTGCTGCGCGCCGGTGCCAAGCGGATCATGTTCCCTTTCATCAGTTCGGTGGACGATTTTCTCCAAGCCCGAGGCGTGGTCAACGAATGCCTCGCCGACCTTGCCGCCAACGGAATCCCCCACTTTGAACATCCCGAAATCGGTGCGATGGTCGAACTCCCGGCAGCGGTGGCCATCGTCGGCGAACTCGCCGAAGAAGCAGATTTTCTGTCGATTGGAACCAACGACCTGATCCAATACTTGCTCGCCGTCGATCGAACCAATGAGAACGTGCGCGAGTTCTACGTCCCCTACCATCCGGCAGTTCTGCGTGCCTTAAAGATGATCGCCGACGCGGGCCACGACAAGAACGTTGATGTCTGTGTTTGTGGTGACCTGGCGCGCGACCCCTTGATGATTCCCTTCCTACTGGGCATTGGCTTGAACAAGCTCAGTGTCAACCCGCGTTCGATCCCGTTCGTGCAACGCCAAGTGAAACAGTTGAATTTGCAAAAGGCGACCGAAACTGCGGCACAGATGTTGGCCATGGGACGGGTAAGCCAAATCCGGGCGTTCCTCACCGAACAAGTCGCGGATTGAGCGCCAATCTGGTCGATGAAACTTGCCTACCGACTACTGTCTACCGGCTGCTTCTATCGTGTTCCACATCAACATCGTAATCGTCATCGGTCCTACCCCACCCGGAACGGGCGTGATGGCTGAAGCGACATCGAGGAGATCATTAAAGTCGGCATCTCCGATTAGGCGATAGCCACGTTTTCTCGACGCGTCGTCTACGCGGTTCACGCCGACATCGATGACGACGGCACCGGCCTTTACCATTTCGCGAGTGAGCGTGTGCGGACGGCCGGTGGCGACGATCACAATATCTGCGCTCTGACAATGGCGTTCGATACCCTTGGACCGTGAATGGCACAGCGTGACCGTCGCATTGCCGAGTTCGGACTTCATGGAGAGGAGATTCGCGAGTGGACGACCGACGATATTTGACCGGCCGATGACGACCACATGAGCGCCCTCAACTTTGACCCCAGACTTCTTGAGCAAATGCAGAATGCCGTGCGGTGTGCAGGGCAAGAACGTATCTCGACCCAAATGCAGGTTGCCGATAGAGACTGGGTGGAAGCCGTCGACATCCTTCGCTGGCAGGATTGCGTCGATTACGGCCGATTCGATGGAGGAATCCGGCAGCGGGAGCTGCACGAGAATGCCATGGATGGCTTTATTCTCGTTCAGGGACCCGACGGCGGCCAAGATCGCCTCTTTAGAAGCGTCTGCTGGGAGCTTTATTTCCTCGGAATGCATTCCAAGCTTCTCGCAGGCACGCTCCTTGGCGCTCACGTAGGATCGGGAGGCCGGATCATCGCCGACGAGAACGACGCCGAGTCCAGGGGTGATTCCCTGGGCGACCAGTTCGTCGACTTTCGTTTTAAGTTCGTCACGGATTTCCGCCGAAAGCGCTTTGCCATCAAGTATCGTTGCTGCCATGACGGCGTGTTACCCAATCCCCTTCTGAGTTCAACGAGGAAACAACCCAGCCTCAAAAGTCGGGGCACAAAAAAAGCCGCCATCGCTGGCGGCTTCTTCGTATGCTTCGAGAACTCTTACTGAGCAAGCAGGGTGATTGCTTGTCCGGTCGGGTTCAAGTTGGCAATGTTGTCTTTACCGTTAACGGCGTAGACGGATGCACCGCCACCGAAGGAGGCGACGCAGACTTTCTTGTCACCAGCGGCGAGGGACTCGTTACCGGTGTTGGCCACGTTGGACGCAACGATTTGCGTACCAGCAGCAGCGGTGTCAGCGGCGATGGTCGTTCCGGCCCAGTTGCAGGACACGAGGAACGGTGTACCAGCGTCGGTGGATTCGTCGAAGGTCGACGTTCCGCCAGCGAGGCCTTTGGCAGCTTGCCATGCAACGTCTTTGGCTTGGAGCGAGGACCACTGAATGGCTTTGTCACGCTTCGGTCCAGAGACGAAGTCAGGAGTAGCAGCAAGGATCTTGGTTCCGGTGGCGGCCGTGTTGACGGTGCCTGCGCCGGCGAGTTCCTTGAAGTACAGGTGAGTGGCAGTACCATTATTGGCACCATCGGGGAATCCAACGATGTTGGAGTCAATGGCGTCAGCATATACAGACACGTACATGTTTTTGCCGTTGGATTTCATCTCAGTCCACTTTGCGTCCGTGATAACTTTTGTCACCGCGGGCACCAAGATGGCTGCGAGAATGGCGATGACTGCGATCACCACCAAGAGTTCGATGAGGGTGAATCCCTCAGTTTTGCGTTGTTTCATTTTTGGTTTTCCATGTTAATGTGATCAAAATGACCACTTGGTTAAATGAGGAAGAATCTTAACGATCCATCCTGCATCATAATTTATACCCCAAATGAAGCGAAAAGGTTAAACTTTTGTCGGAAATCGTTGTGAATCAATAATTTGCACAATATTTTCACAAAGGGTCTAACAAATTTGTATATACCCTTCTCTCACAAGTACTTAACCAAAAAGTGATCGTTCAAACAACCGACCAAACCGTTCATATGATCAATGACCATAGATTTTTTATGAACTTTTTTTAATTCTTCCATGGTGTATCGGCCAGTAGCGACACCGATCGGCAGGACCTCGGCAACGACCGCTGCGAGAATATCCTTGGGTGTATCGCCAACGAGAGCGCAGTTGAGCTGCCCCTCCCCTGCCCTCTTCAATCGATCCAGAGCCAGGCCAACCAGCTCGGCCCGAACTGGATGTTCATCGCCGAACCCGCCGTCAGGAAAATAATGGTCAAGTCCAGCTGCCGCGATTTTGAGATAGGCGGTCTCTCTTGCGTTGCCGGTCACCAACCCAAGGGAGATGTCAGGATGTTCATGGAGTTGATTGAGAATCTCCCGAACGCCGGGCAGCACGCGAACCTGTTCGGGGTCCATCGACTTGCGCATGCGGGCGGCGTAGTTCTCGAAGAATAAGGCCGGATCTCGCATGCCGAATTTTCTGCCGATCTGATCGAGGAGATCCAGGTCGGTAGCGCCAGCGAAGGTCATCCACGATAGATCGTCATCGATATCCCACAGTTCTCGAACCGCAGAAAGAAAGGCACTGGCCCCTTGCCCTTGGGTGTCGACCAAGGTGCCATCGATATCGAACAGCACCAGCAGCGGCTTCTGGCTCACGAGGGTTCCATCTCCGAACTGGCTTCACGCTTCAGCTTTTCGATCCAAACCGCCAGCAAACTCGTGTCGGCTGGATTCACGCCGGAGATCCGCGAGGCTTGGCCGAGCGTTTCGGGTTGGATCCGTTTCAGCTTTTCTCGCGACTCGAAGCGCATGGCGGTAATTCGGTCGTAGTCGAGATCGTTGGGGATTCGAACCGTTTCCAATCGACCAGCCTTGGCGATTTTAACGGCTTCGCGGCGAATGTAGCCGTCGTACTTCACTTCGATCTCGACCTGCTTTTGCACGTGTGGCGCGAGAGCGTGGTTTATCTCGGAACCCAGTCCGGTGTAATCTTGTTCGGGTCGCCGCAACCATTTGGACAGGGACAGACCATCTTTGCGGAAGGTTTTATCAAGTCGTTTGATCTCGGTTTGGATGGCTTCAATTTCTTTGGCAATTACGGCAGACTCGGCAGCGGGCATGATTCCGAGCTCGCGCGCGCGTTCGGCGAGGCGGTAGCAGGCGTTGTCTTGGCGCAGCGTCAAACGGTGTTCGGCGCGGGAAGTGAACATCCGGTATGGTTCCTCGGTTCCTTTGTTGATCAGATCGTCGATCAGCACGCCGATGTAGCCTTCGTGTCGACCAAGTATAAAAGGTGGCTCTCCCCTCACCTTCAATACCGCGTTCACGCCGGCGACGAATCCCTGGCCGGCGGCTTCCTCGTATCCGGTGGTGCCATTGATCTGTCCGGCGAGAAACAGATTTTCAACCAAGCGGGTTTCCAGCGATTGGTAGAGTTGAGTTGGATCGGAGTAGTCGTACTCGATCGCGTAGGCTGGTTTCACGAACACGGCCTTCTCGAGTCCGGGGATAGAATGGATCATCCGGTGCTGAACATCTTCCGGGAGGCTGTTCGAGGTGCCGGCCGGATACATGGTGTCGGCGCTTCGGCCTTCCGGTTCGCAGAATACGTGGTGCCCTTCGCGTTCGGGAAATTTCACAATCTTATCCTCGATCGACGGACAATAGCGAACGCCGGTGGCATCGATGTGCCCGCCGTACATGGCCGAACGATCGAGGTTGTCGGCGATAATTTGGTGGGTCTCTTCGATCGTATGGGTGATAAAACACGGGATTTGGTCGGTTCCGACCCGCCAAGGCCGAAGAAAATGTTCCACGTGGAACATTTTGGCTGCGACTTCCGACCCTTCCGATTGTTCCACGTGGAACATTTGCTGCCACTCGTCGCGGGCGGCCCGCGAGAAGAACGGTGGCGGTTCGAGGCCGCTCTGTTTCTCCATCTTGGAATAGTCGATAGAATCTTTGGCGAGCCTCGGCGGCGTGCCAGTTTTTAGTCGACCGAGTTTAAACCCGAGCGAAAGAAAGGACTCGCTCAACTGATAGGCCCCCTTCTCTCCTACACGTCCACCTGGCCAGTTCACATCGCCGATATGGATTTTGCCGCCAAGGAAGGTTCCGGTGGCAATGACCACCGACCGACCCCGAACTTCAAATCCGTCTTCGCCGCGAACGCCGCGCAAACTGCCGTTTTCAATCCAGATATCGCCGACCAGCATTTCGATCACGTCGAGGTGCGGTTCGCGTTCGACGACGGCTTGGATGCGTTTGGGGAAAATGTCTTTGTCGTTCTGCACCCGGTGCGCCTGGACCGCCGGACCCTTACGCGTATTTAGGGTGCGGAACTGAATGCCGGTGTAATCCGTATTCCGACCGAGTTCGCCACCTAGCGCGTCCAGTTCGCTGACGATATGCGACTTGGCCATACCGCCAATCGAGGGATTGCACGACATCCGACCGATGGCGTCTTTCTCAATAGTGACGAGTGCCGTGGATGCTTCCATGCGCGCGGCGGCCAAGGCGGCTTCGTATCCGGCATGGCCGGCACCGACCACAATGACATCGTATGTTTTGGGGGTACTCACAGCGGCAGATCATACGTTAAAAAGACGCGGTAGACAATCTTGCTTTCTGCCTTTGAACGGGTTGAGAGGCAAGGAGTCGAAACATGTATGAACACGCGATCTTGGTTTCGTCACTTTCGATTTCTACGCATCACCTTGCGCAATGCGGATGGTGCCTCCGTTCGATGGCGACTATGTCGCTCCTCTCTATTACTGGGATTTTTCCTCGGGCTAATCGCGATTTTCCTGCACGTCTGTTGGTCGGTACCACTTGGCGACTTCGCGCCGGCTCGAGTCGCGCAGCCGAAGATGGCGGAAGCCGCCGATCTCATCCCGGAAGTTCAAACCGAACCGCACACCTGCGGACTCCACTCGCTGCGTTCGATTTATCGCTCGTTCGGCTTGGAGCCCGATGAGTACCGACTTCGAGCTCGTCTTGGCGTCGACAATCCGGGACTGGCCCTCGATCAGGATTCGACCGGAACCATCCAACCGGATCTGTACCGCGTTCTGGATCAAGATGGATTTGCCTTCGTCGCTGACTTCTCGAATCAAGCCAAGATGGATGCGGTCTATCGTCATCTGGCCTCCGGTCATCCCGTCATGGCTCTGATCCAACGTGAGGAGACCGAGGGCATGCATTGGATTGTGCTGCAACAACTCGAACCAGAAACGAAGACCTTCACGGTCTGCGATTCGCTTGCGGGTGGCGAACTCCAGTTCATAACCGCAGACGCGGAATGGACGCGGCGCTTGCTGGGAACGGTCCGCATCCAGCCAAGAGGGCAGGGGAGTGAGGCCCGCTCGCCTTGGTCGCTACATGCGGCCGGGCTTCGAGATATGGGTCGAACCTACCGCCGAAGCCAGGAAGTGTTCGCGGGTGGCCGTGGGTTCGATACGGCCTTGGCAAACTTGTAAATAATTATAGTTTTTACTTACCGATGCAGAACGAAGAAAAGATCCGGTCTAGGAGGGCCTCTTGGTAAATCTTACCCGTCGCCTGGCCCAGGGTTTCCAGCGCGTCGCGGCAACGCGAGGCGGCGAGCACGATCATGTCTTCGCGATTGAGCGCGAGCAATTCCATGGCCTCGTTTAGATCGGCGAGGGATTGGTCGAGCAGGCCGCAGTGGCGTTCGGAGATCACAGCTTGCGGCCGCGCGGAGAGGTCGGCGTTGGTGGACAGTTTTTCGAGCAGCTTTTCGCGCAATAAGGTCAGACCATGTCCGGACAGCAGGCTGGTTTCGATAAACGTGAACTCGGAGCCTCCGCTCGGGGATGGTCCGCTCGGGGATGGTCTGTCCCTGTTTGAAAGGTCGGCTTTATTCAGCAGCACGATGGTCTTTGCGGGATCATAATCGGCGAGTTCGCTGAGGTCCACGGACGCGGAGAGATCGAACATCACCAGTTGTAAGTCAGATTGTTCCAACAACTTACGCGTTCGTTCGATGCCAACTTGTTCGACGTAGTCCTCGGTCTCGCGCAGGCCGGCGGTGTCGACCAAGCGCAGCGGCACCCCGCCGATTACCAGCTGTTCTTCGATCGAGTCGCGGGTGGTGCCAGGGATGTCGGACACGATCGCGCGTTGGGAACCGAGTAGGGCATTGAGCAGCGTGGACTTGCCGACGTTCGGTTTTCCCGAGATGACAACAAGGGCACCGTCGCGCAGCAGGTGGCCTTCCTCCCAGGTGCCGAGCAGGGAGGTGAAGTCGGCGGCGATATCGGACAGGCTTTGGCGGATTGCGGGCAGGACGGCTTCGGGAAGTTCGTCCTCGGGAAAATCCAAGGTGGCTTCGAGGCGAGCAGTTTCCATCAGCACGCGTTCGTATAAATCTTCGAAGCGTTCGCTGAGCCGACCATCGAGCTGCTCGAGCGCAGCGGCGGACGCGCGTTCGGAGGTCGAACGAATGAGATCAAGAACGGCCTCGGCTTGAACCAAGTCGATGCGACCGTTGAGGAAGGCGCGTTTGGTAAACTCACCGGGTTCGGCGAGACGCGCACCCGCCTCAATGCACACGCGCAGAATACGTCGACCGCAGACGCTGCCGCCGTGTCCGTGGAGTTCGACCACGTCCTCGGCGGTGTAGCTGCGCGGGGCCCGCATGATGATCATTAAGCTCTCGTCGACCTTGCCCAACTCCCCTCGAACGTGACCATAGATCACCGTGTGACTCGCCCGCTCGCTAGGGCAGGGGGCCGTGCATTCGAAGACCTTGTCAGCAATCGCCAAGGCCTCCGAACCTGAAAGCCGAACAATGCTCACCGAGGCTTCACCTGGGGCGGTGGCAATGGCGACGATGGTATCTTCGGGACCAATATTCATTGTACTACTTTTACTGTACTATTGTTCAGTTGAATACTTGTTCAGATTCAATACGCTTCCGTTTTTTCAACAGCGTACTGCGGTTCATTTGCAGATCGCGGGCAAGGGCGGTGGACTTGTGGTTGAACTTGTCGAGCAGTCCCGCGAGCAAGCGGTCTTCCAGCGTGTCGTGAAATTCCTGCCAGGTCCAACCGGCGGCTAGACCGCGTTCGATGTAGCCGCCCAGTGCGGATTCGAGATCGGTTCCGGTACTCGCGACGGACCCGGCTTCCTGCAACTCGCTCGGTAAGTGCGAGGCATGCAACACGTGGCCTCCACTCACGGCGAGCGCGTGTTCAATCGCGTTTCGCAGTTCGCGAACGTTGCCCGGCCACGTGTGCGCGCGGAGCTTCGGCAGGACATCGTCGGCCAGCCGGTGGTTCTCGTCGCCGGCGCAGGCGAGGAAGTATTCGGCCAGCGCAGGAACATCATCGATCCGTTTACCCAGAGGCGGAAGATGGATCTCGAGGACCCGCAGGCGGTAGTACAAATCTTCGCGGATTTCGCCATCTTCGACCCCTTTTTGTAGGTCTTTTCGGCTGGCGGCAATGATCCGGCAATCCAGGTGGATGTCTTCGCGCCCGCCGAGTCGGACGTAGGTTCTCTCATCAATAAAGCGCAGCAGCTTGGCTTGCACATTCATAGACAGGGCGCCGATCTCGTCGATGAACAAGGTGCCGTTTGCGGCGCGTTCGAGGTGGCCGGGTTTCACCGAGTTGGCACCGGAGAACGCGGCTTTCTCGTGGCCGAACAGTTCGGCCTCAAGCAGCTGTTCGGGCAGGGCGGCACAGTGCAGCGGAACAAACGGACCGTCTTGGCGGTCACTATGGCGATGGATAATTTTCGCGCACAACGATTTGCCGGTGCCGGTCGGTCCGGTGATCAGAACGGGGACTTCGCTGGTGCTTGCATGGGCGATGCCGCGGAACACCGGTTGCATGGCAGGGGTGCCGCCGATGAATAAGGAGTCGGGCGCGTCCGCGTTCGAAGCGGGTGGGGGAGGGGCGTCTTTCGTCGCCATTTCTGAATCTGAAGAACTGACCCTGTTGGCCAAGAGTTCGTCGACGGTTTGTAAAAACTTCCCCATGTCGAAGGGCTTGACCAGATACTCGGACGCGCCGCCGCGCCGGGACAGCACCGCGTTGTCCAAGTTGCCGTGGGCGGTGATGATGAGCACGGGGGGCGGGTCGTCGTCGTCCATGAGATCGTCGAGCACCTCGAGTCCGGAGCGGTCGGGCAGTCCGATGTCGAGCACGATGAGATCCCAGTCGCTGTCGACGGCCTCCGCGAGTCCTTTCTTGGCGGAGGCTTTTGCAACCGCGTCGTGGCCGGCCCGCTTGCAGGCGGCGACCAGGGCGGAGGCGAGAGCGGCTTCGTCTTCGATGATGAGAATATTCATGGACAGGTTTAGGTGCTGGGCAGGATCAGGGTGATGTTCGCGCCGGTTTGGTCGGTTCGGTTGGCGAGGGTGAGGGTTCCATCGTGCGCTTCGATGATGCCACGGCAGACATTGAGGCCGATGCCCATGCCGCCTTCGCGGGTGCTGAAAAATCGTTCGCCGGCGCGGGCCAAAGCTGGTTCGGAAAAGCCCGTTCCTTCGTCTTCGAACGCGATTGAAACCTGGTGCTTTTTTGACCCAGCGCGGACCCTCAGGGTGCCGCCATCGGGCATGGCTTGAATCGCGTTCACGGTGAGATTGTCGAATACCTGTTGTAGGCGGAAGCGGTCTGCTTGAACCGTCAAGGCCGGATCGCATTGAAAATCGAGAACCACCTCGGCGTGGTCCGCGCGCGCCTGATGCCGTCTGCGAACCTCCTCCAGCATCTCTACCAACACGACGGATGATTTCGACGGCGCCTCGGGACGGAGCAGAAACTGCCATTGGTTGGCCAGGCTGTTCACCCGGTCGAGCTGTTCGCGGACAATTCCGGCGGTCTCTTGGTCTTCGAGCAACTCGAGATGCATGTTGGCGGCGGTGATCGGGTTTTTGATTTCGTGCGCAAAGCTCGCGGCGAGATCGCCGAGTGCGGAGCTTTTTTCGGCCTGCATGCGCGCCTCGTGTGTGGCGCGGAAGGTTCGGGCGAGGTCGCCGATTTCGTCGTTTCGTTCTTCGCCTGGGAGCGTCTTCAACGTCGCGATTTCTGGGACAGCACGGGTGAAAGAGAGCAGTGGGCGCAGGATCCCGCGTGCCAGCAGGGTCGCCGCGCCAAGTCCGGCCAGCCAGAACGCGGCCAAGGATGCAAGGGGGAGGGGACGGAGCAGCAAATCCTGCCAACGCGGGCGGGGGCGGGTGAGCGTGAGCAGGGTTGAGTCATCGATCGCGGCTTCGACGCGTTCATGGTTGAAGGGGATTTCGAGCGGTTCCGTATAAGGGTGCCTGAACATGACCTCCGCATCTAAAACCCGACCCAACCATTCCGAAATCTGTGCCGAACGGGGTAGTCCCGTGGTGGCGAAGAACTCCGCGTTCGAGATCGCCTGCCGTTCAAAAGCCTGCCGCGCCTGACGCCGAGTCCAGCCCAGCATCAGCACCGTTAGCAGCGCCGAACCGAGAATGGCGAACAGCAGAAATGGAATAAAAAGACGGGCGCGCAGCCCGAAGAGAAAGGAAGACATGTATAAATGTTATACATACAATATAGCGCAAGAATTGCAAAGGAATGCAGTTTCTATCATATACGTGATTAAAAGTGGGTCCACCATTTTCGCTCGCTGGGACATTGTATTCGCGAAAGCAAACGGTAGGGCGTCACAGAAACTATTATGTGTGGAATCGTCGGATACATTGGAAACGGTGAGGCAACCCCTCTCCTACTCGAAGGCCTCAGCCGTTTGGAATATCGTGGCTATGACTCGGCCGGACTGTGCGTTCTCGCCGAGTCGGGCGACTTGGAAGTGCGCCGCGTTCTGGGTCGGTTGGCTGGCCTAGAGAAAGAAGTCGAGGCCAGGCCTGCAGCCGGATCTCTGGGCATCGGTCATACGCGTTGGGCAACCCACGGTGCACCCTCGATTATTAATTGCCACCCGCACACCAACGAACCCGATTCCAGCGGTCGCGTCGCGGTGGTACACAACGGCATTATCGAAAACTATCTCGAACTCCGCGAAGAGCTTCAAGCCGAGGGCCGGGTCTTTTGTTCGGAGACGGACACCGAAGTGTTGCCGCATCTGATCGACCGAGCGTTGGATGATACCGACGATCCGCTCAGCGCCATCGCAACGGCGCTGTCCCAAGCGCGTGGCGCGTACGCGATCGGGGTGATTCTGAAGGACCAGCCGGACACGCTTTATGCGGCGCGTCAGGGAAGTCCGCTGATCATCGGACTTGCCGAAGACAAACTCGTGATCGCCAGTGATGTGCCCGCCGTGGCTGGGGAGATCACCGACGCGGTCTATCTCGACGATGGCGAAGTCGCGGCGCTGCATCGCAACGGCTCTGGCAAGAATGGTAAAGTTGAAGATGCCAAAGAGGGTCAGGCCTTCAATTTTGAAGTTCGCCGTCTCGACGGGACCTCGGTCACCCCGGAAATCACGCCGGTGACCATTGGTTCGGAGGCCTCCGACAAGGGCGGCTTCGACACCTACATGCTCAAGGAAATTCACGAGCAACCGCGGGTGATGCGCGGTCTGCTCGAACGCCACATCAAAGGTGCCGATATCGAACTCGATCTGGGCGGCCTTGATGTGACCTCGCTCAACCGTGTTCTGATCGTGAGTTGCGGAACCGCGTTCTACGCCGCGATGTACGGGCGTCTCCTGCTTGAACACCTCACCTCGCTTGCCATCGAAACGGATCTCGGCAGCGAGTTCCGCTACCGTCATCGCCGCTTGGATCCGAAGACGCTGGTCATCGCGGTGTCCCAATCTGGTGAGACCGCCGACACCCTCGCGTCGATCCGCATGGCGCGCAGCAAGGGCTGTCAGGTTCTTTCGATTTGCAATGTCGAGGGCAGCAGCCTGGTTCGGGAAAGTGACGTGACTGTCTACACCCACGCGGGTCCGGAGATTGGCGTGGCCAGCACGAAGGCCTTCACCGCGCAGCTGATGGCGTTCGCGCTGCTCAGCCTACGCGTGTCCCGCGACCGCGGCGAACTCGAGGACAAAGAGTTCGCAGCGCACCTCAAAGATCTCAAAGACGTGCCCGACGACATCCACTATATTCTCAATCGGAAGGAGTCGATCCAACCGATCGCGGACAAGCACCACAGTGGTCCGAGCGCGCTCTATCTCGGACGCCGGTTCAACTATCCGATCGCGCTGGAAGGCGCGTTGAAAAACAAAGAAATCTCCTACCAGCACGCCGAAGGCTACGCTGCGGGCGAGATGAAGCACGGTCCGATCGCACTGATCAACCAGTACATGCCGGTGGTCTGCATCTGCACCCAGACTGAGGATGAGGTGTACGAGAAAATGATCTCCAACATCAAAGAGGTCGAGGCTCGCCGCGGCCGCATCATCGCCATCGCCACCGAAGGCGACAAAGCGATCCGCGATATTGCCGAGGACATCATTTACGTCACCGCGAATCGCGAAGCCTATTCGCCGATGATCAATGTGGTCGCCTTGCAGCTGCTTGCCTATTACGCGGCGCTGGCGCGCGGAACCGACATCGACAAGCCGCGCAATCTCGCGAAGAGCGTGACCGTCGAGTAGGCGGAGTAGGCAAGCTGTTGGCGCATCAGATAGTATATCTTCAGTCTGCCCAACGAGGATGGATATGTATAGGTATGGGTGTTCTCTATATACTAAAGTTGGCAATGTGCTTAAAATAAGTCCATTTCCATACAGATGTTGTAGAGATATACAAAATATCCATTTTTCTATACATGATGTTAGAAAGTGTATAAAATATCCATTTTTCTATACATGAAGTGATTTGGTGTATACATTAGTTAGTTAACTATGCATGATTTGACACACTTAACTGCTGATGAGTTGCTTGAGACGCGAGCTGTTCTCAAATCTGCGAATGTGGCGAATCGCTATCTTGCCGAACTCAAGGGCATCGCTCAAACGATTCCAAACGAGTCGATCTTGATCAATACTCTCAGTTTGCAGGAAGCGAAGGACAGTTCGGAAGTCGAGAATATCGTCACGACACACGATGAACTTTTTCAGGCGGCAATGAAAGCGCAGGACGTGAGTATCGCCGGAAAAGAGGCTTCGATGTATGGTGTCGCGCTTCGCACGGGGTTCCAGTCCATTCGAGAACGAGGGGTTTGTCCACTCAGCCTTTTGTTGAAAATCCATACGCAGTTGGAATGCCACCAAGGGGGCTTGAGGCGAACACCTGGAACGAATTTGAAGAATGCCGAAACGGGTGAGATTATTTATGAGCCGCCTCAGCATCCAGATGAGATCAAACGTTTGATGGATGATCTCATTGATTTCATGCATGTGGACGAACGTCGTGATCTTGATCCGCTGGTTAAAATGGCGATCATCCACCACCAGTTCCAAAGTATTCACCCGTTCTACGATGGCAATGGTCGGACGGGCCGAATTATCAACGTGCTGTACCTGGTCATGAAAGGGCTATTGGACCTGCCGGTGCTTTATCTGAGTCGGTACATCGTTCGGCATAAAGGGCAATACTATCACCATCTCCAAAACGTCAGGGACACAGGTGACTGGGAGCCGTACCTGCTCTATATGATGGAGGCCATCGCGGAAACGGCCCAACATTCGATTGGAACCATTGGCAAAATTCGCGACTTGATGGCGGAGCGAAAATCTCGATTGCGCAAAGAACTCCCAAAGATTTACAGTCAGGATTTACTGAACCTCATGTTCAAGCACCCCTATACAAAAATCGCTTTCACCGAAAGTGAACTGGGCGTGAGTCGGATCACGGCTACGAAATATTTGGAACTATTAACAGAGAGAGATTTTCTCAGAAAACGTAAGATCGGCAGGACGAATTATTATCTTAACGAGGAACTGATCCGTATTTTTGAGCGGGGCTAAATAGCTCCAGAGGTCCTTCAACACAGCCGCAATGTTCGGACGCGCTTTCTGATGGCTTTGTCGTCCCGCTTCAAACCCGTCGGACCTAATTACCTGCCGCAAATTTTAGATAGGTGATTCAGGTTAAGCGTTTACGACATTCAAACAAATCGGAGAAATCAACCTGTGGAAAGGCAGCACGGGCGAAGTAGCCGAGCGGGAATCGCCATCAGCGTTGATGCGACAACAACTCGAACAAGGTCCGGTAGTAGCCACCTTCCTTGAGTAGCTCACCGTGCGACCCGCTTTCGATTAGGCGACCTTGCTTCATTACCAAAATTCGGTCGACGTCTTTGATCGTGCTCAAACGGTGGGCGATGACCACGGTGGTGCGGCCCTGCATCAGTTTTTCGAGGGCCTCCTGAATCAGCTGTTCGGTCTCGGTGTCGACGTTGGCGGTGGCCTCATCGAGGATCAGCAGAATATCGGGGTCTTGCACGATGGCGCGGGCGAGCGCGAGGAGTTGCTTTTGGCCGGTGGACAGGGTGGCGCCGCGTTCGCCGAGTTCGGTTTGGTAGCCTTTGGGCAGGCGTTGGATGAAGCCGTGCGCGTTCACGAACTTGGCCGATTCGACGATCATCTCCTTGGTCACCACGGGATTGTTCATGGTGATGTTGTCGGCCACCGAGCCGGAGAAGATGAACGGGTCCTGCAAAACGATGCCAACGCGCCGGCGCAGTTCGGACTGTTCGTAGTCGCGCACGTCGTGACCGTCCACTTTCACTGAACCTTGCTGCACGTCGTAGAAGCGGGCGAGCAGCGAGATGATTGATGTCTTGCCGGCACCCGTGGCGCCGACCAATGCGATGCTTTCGCCGGGGCGCGCGTGAAAGCTGAGGTCGCGGATGACAAAATCTTTTCCGTCGTAGGCGAACGACACCTTGTCGAATTCGATCTCGCCGCAGAAGCGCTCAATCGGCACCGGCTCGGGCGGGTCGAGCACCACCTCGGGTTCGTCCATCAGACGGAACACTTTTTCCGCTGAGGCGAGCGCCACCGGCCATTGTTGAATCTTGTCGGAGAGTTCCTCGAGCGGGCGGAAAAAATCACGCGCATACATCAGAAAGGCGACCACCATGCCGACGTCGGCGCGGTTGGCGAGCACGATGAGTCCGCAGGCGAACAGGATCAGACAGGTGGCGAGCGCGTCGAGAATCTTGAGGCCGGGAAAGTACCAAGTGTTCCAGGCGACCACGCTGTCATGGGCGTCGAGCAGTCCGTCGTTGCGTTCGTCGAAGGTGTCGAGGCAATGCTCTTGCCGATTGTGAAGTTGCACCGTGAGCATGCCGGTGATGTTCTCTTGCAGGTGCGCGTTCATCGCTGATTGCGTGTCGCGAACCTTGCGGTGGGCCTTGCGCGAAAAGTGGTTGATGAACGACAGAAAGCCGACAATCGCCGGCAGCAAAAGGAACAGCAGCAGCGCGATTTTCCAGTCGGTGTACAGCATGAACCCCATCACGCCGAGCAGCAGCAGCAGGTTGGCGACCAGACCGATCATGCCGTCGGCGACAAAGCGCTGCAGCGCGTCCAGGTCCGAGGTGATGCGGGTCAGCAGCTTGCCGACCGGGATTTGGTCGAAGAAGCGCAGATGCAGTCGGAGAATTTTGTCGAACACCTCGCGGCGCAGATCGTTCACGACGTGCTGGCCGATCCAAGCGAACAGGTAGCCCTGCAACGCGCGGACCACGCAGAGTCCGATGGCGATCGCCCCGGCGATGAGGGCGAGCCGGGTGAGTCCGGCGATCTTGTCGGCTTGCGCGAGTCCGTCGCCGCCGTCGATGAACTTGTTGATCGCCACGCGGACAATTTGCGGAATGATATTTTGCGCGAACGAAATCAAGACGAGCGAGATGAGTCCAAAGCCGATTTGCAGTTTGTACGGACGGGCGAATGCGAGGATCCGTCCAAGCATCCGTTTGTCGAACGCACGGTTGAAGACTTCGGGTTCTTCTGGTTCAGGCGAGCTCATGAACGCCTCCGGTTGGACGAGGACGGAAGATGGAAGATCGAAGATGGAAGGTGGCGCGTTGAAGCATGGTATTTAAACCGTGCCGGTGGCATGAATTTTCAATCCGTGATGCACGTTGGTTGCCGTTGGCCGAACGAAAGGAGTGAAAAGCTACAGTTGCCAATCTTCGTTCCCGCGGCAGACGTTCTGACCCATTGCAAATCCGCGCCACGAACACGGCAGACGGTCTGACCCAATGCAATTCCGTGCTACATTCCGGCAGAGCCAGCCTACCACCGATCACTGAACACTTCCCATCTCTACTCACCATGCTCCTCCAACTGCGCGGCAAGCCGCTGCATGATATCGAGTTCGCGGTAGTAGCCTTCTTGGGAAACTAAATCATCGTGGCTGCCGATCTGGGTGATGCGGCCGCGTTCCATGACGACGATGAAGTCGGCGAACCGGAGCGAGGAGATGCGGTGACTGACGATCAGGGCGGTGCGCTGACGCAGAACCGGGACCAGGCGCTTGATGATCGTCGCCTCAGTTTGCGTGTCGATCGCGGACAGGGTGTCGTCGAGCACCAGCACGTTTGGATTGCCGGTGAGCGCGCGGGCGATGCTGGCGCGTTGCCGTTGGCCGCCGGACAGGGTGACGCCGCGTTCGCCGAGTTCGGTGCGCAGGCCGTCGGGAAAGTCTTCGGCTTCCTGCTGGAACGAGGCGGTGTGCGCGGCGTGCAACACGCGTTGCATCGCGTCCGCGCTCGGATTGTCCGGGTCGGTGGCGCTGCCGAGTTCGGCGGGCAGGCCGTAGCCGATGTTGTCGCCGAGGCTGACGCTGAACAAGAACGGTTCCTGCAAGGCGATGCGCACGTGGTCGCGCAGCGCCTGAACCGGCACATCGCGGATGTCTTCGACGCCGATGAACACCTGGCCTTCGCTCGGGTCGTATTGCCGAACCAACAAGGAGGCGAGCAGGGTTTTGCCACAGCCGGTCGGGCCGGTGACCGCAACGATTTTGCCTTCCGGGATTCTTAAGTTGATGTCGTCGAGCGCGATCAGTTCGCCGAACTTCAGCGAGACGTGGCGGAACTCGATGTCGCCGCCGAGGCGTTCGACCGCGTGGCTGCCGTCCTGGATCGCGGGTTCGGCGTCGAGCAGGTGGCGGATGCGTTTCCACGAGATGTTGCCTTTGACCATCAGGTTCATGGTCCAGCCGAGCGCCATCATCGGCCATTGCACGAAGAAGAAATACTGCATGAACTGCACGATGGTGCCGACCGTCATGCCGGGTTCGCCGGCGATCACCCGCAGGCCGCCGACGTAGACGATCAGCACCAGACCGATGGTCAGCAGCGCGCCGACCACCGGCCAACTCGGGCATTCGATGCGCGACTGCGCGAGGTTGCGGCGCATGTATTCGTCGTTGAGTTCGCCGAAGGCCTCGTTCTGGCGGTCTTCGATGCCGAAGCCTTTGACCAGCCGGATGCCGGCAAAATTTTCCTGGGCGAAACTCGACAGCAAGGAGAATTGTTCCTGCGAGGCCGCGTAGCGTTTTCGCACGAAGAACACGATCACGAACACCACCCCGGTCATCAGCGGCAGCAGCACCGCGACCACGGTGGCCAGCTGCGCGTCGATGCTGAACATGACGGTGAAGCCGACCACAAAGGTCATCACGCTGCGGAAGGTGTGCAGCACGCCCATGCCGATCATGTCGGTGATCGCGCGCACGTCCGAGGTCATGCGGGTCATGATGTCGCCGGTTTGTTCTTTCAGATAGAAGGTGCGGTCGAGCCGCGACAACTGAACGAAAATCAGGCGGCGCAGCCGGGTGGAAATTTTGTAGCCGAGCATGATCAGCAGGCGGCGCATGCCGCGGGCGCACAGGGCGGCCATGGTCGCGCCGAGCAGGTAGAGGCCGCAGACTTTGAGCAGGTAGGGCTTGGTGGCGGTGCCCTGTTCGAGCGCGTCGATCACGTCCTTGGTGAGGAAGGGCAGGGCGAAGCCGATCAGCACCCCGAGCACGATCAGGATGGCGCCGCCAAGAATGGCTTTCCAATGGCGCAGGTGCAGCGCGAACAGCGTCACGTCGCGCGGCTGCATCGATTCGGGTGGAGGCATGGTCAAGCGCTAGCGCAGAGCTGCGTTCGTTCCAACTATTATCCTAGTCGCTGAGTTCGACGTGAATTTTGTTGGCCTTGAGCAAGGCCTTGGTTGGTTCGGACAACGGCGGTTTTGGCGAAATGTAGATGTTCTTCAAGGAGGGATGTTTCGCCAAAATCGCGTAGCCGTCTGCCGTGAGCGAGATACCCTCCAAGCTAAGAACCTGGAGCGTCTTGATCGCCAGTAAAGTGGGGACCACCTGGTCGTCCAACAGAGGGTTTTTACCAATGTTGAGTCCATTGATCCTCGAACCCGCCAAGGGGGCGAGGTCCGCCGATTCGTACTGGTTGTCGCGGAGGCTGAGGTAGCCCATCTCGCAGCCTCGCAACTGCGACAAATCAGCCTTGGACTGGTCAAGATAGACTGTGTTAAATGGCTTGTTGGCGAGGATGGTCAGATCGGCTCTTTTAAGATAGCTCCCGTTGAAATCGATGTCCATCAGGTTTGGAAAGGCGTCTACCAAGGTTCCGATATCGTTTCCGTCAAGAACCGAGGAAGGCTGGCAGGCAATGTTGTCTATGTTTTGTCGCCATGTCACTGGGGTGCGGCTCAAGGCCTCAATGTTATCTGAGTCCAAGGGGATTCTAAAGTATTCCAAGTTAGGAAAATGCCGAGGCAGTCTTGTGGCGAAATCCGGTGTAACTTGGCTATCCAGTTCGAACAGTCCGAGGTTTTTCAGCACGCCGAGCTGGGCCAAGTGATCTTGGGTCATCGGCGTTTTTTTCAAGTCGATTGTAGTGAGATTCGGACTGTTGCGGAGGGGGCGGAGGGAGGGTAGTGCTTTCGGTTGATTCGACTCGTAATCGTCAATTCGCCTGGCGCGTCCCCTCCAACGGTCGAACGGCCCCCCTTCAAACTTTGTACTGGCCGCATTATCGACCCAAAAGCCCTCGGACTCCATGCGTTCGATAAACCGAACCTCCCGAACCACCGGAAAAATGACGGCCGCCAGGGATAGGAGCAACAACAAGCCGCACAAGATCACCAGCGCGGTGGTGGAAACGCGTTTCTTGCCTGGGGGCTGGGTTGGTTCGGGCATTGGACAATTCTAGCATTGATCGGAGCTGCTCATCAAAGTTTGCCCGAACAAAATGGATGTCTTCCTACGGGTTTCCACGACCAAATCTTGTGAGCGACCAATCAGCAAGATGCCGTCACGGTATTCTGAGATCCATGCGCTTGCGTTGAGCGTTGGAAAGGCAAGAAGGTTTGATGACTTGAGTGGCCAGGTCGCCGGCGTCAGCGCGTCGATAGCACGTTGATGTTTCGAAGGCCGAGGCGGGTGAATTCGTTCATCAGTTGAATGAGGTCGCCGTGCGTCGAGGACGTGTCGCAGAGAACATTTACCGTGCAGTTGCCGCAGTCAGACAGCCAGTCTGCGACCTCGTCTAACTCGGCGCGCACACCATCGATCAGGTACGGTCCATCGGGATGTGCGGAAGTGATTTGCACGCAGGGCCGGGGAAATGTGGGGACCAAACTGAGTAGCCGCGTAGCGGTGACACAAAGGCAACTCAATCACGATTGGCCGACGAAAAATTGCCGGTGCGCCTCGGGAGTTCTGACGGAATGACTGCTCGCCGAACGGGGGGTATCACCGCTACGCGGCTACCTCCCTGGGTCGGAATCGACCCCGGCCTTGCCTTGCGGGCGTCAGCCGGGGCTACTCAGGGTGCCACCGCTAACGCGGCTATTAACTCATCCGCTCGGCTACCCTTTGGACCGACTTTCCAGCGGTGGCAAACGAGGCCGTGACAGGCACTCTTGCCGCCAATGGTGATATTCGAAAGCGGCTAACTCATCCGGCTCGGCTACTTTTCTGCCAGTTTCTTTTACTCGCGCGACAGATTACTCGGCACGTGGATCTCGCCACCGAGCGCGGTGGTCGCGAACGGCAGGTGCTACGGGTTTTCCACGACCAAATCTTGTGAGCGACCGATCAGCAAAATGCCGTCACGGTATTCTGAAATCCATGCGCTGGCGTTGAGCGTTGGAAAGGTGTCTCGCATCTGCGCTTCTTTTTCTTCGGCTGGCATGTCGGCCCATTTTGAGGAGCGTTTCAACGCCGCAAAGCGGGTTTGCGAATAGTTCAGGGTCTGCGCCAGAGCGGTGATTTGGGCGTCGAGAAATTCCGATTTTTGGCCGATGAGTTTGGCTTTTCCGAAGGCCAGCGAGAACATCCATTGGTTCGCCGTGGGCCCGGGACTCACCGCGACCAGTGGTTCGGCCAAGACGATGGGCTGATCCTTAAATTTCGCATTCGCCGCCGCGGCATCCGCCTCAAAGGCCTCGAGCACCTCCGCGACCGTGTATAGTTGTGGGGCATTTTTTAGCGGCAGTTCTTTTAGAACGCCATCCTCGTCGGGGGAGAGAAATTTTCTTTTGGTCAACTTCAGCGACAACTTGCGTACGGCGAAATGCCCGGCCAGCCCGGCAAAGCTGACATGGAAATGCGGGGCTTTGCCGCCCGGAATGTGCTTGGCGACAAAATAGCATTCGTATCGTTTCCACGTTTTCTCGCCCGGAAAATTGGCGCCGAGTCCACAAACTTTGCGAACTTTGCCACTGTACAAAGAGATTCGACCGTGACCTTTGCCAACCGACTTCACCTCTGCGGAAAAGCGATACACCTTCCCATTTTTCAGTGCTTGCGGCTGATTGATGCTCACGTAGTTCGGTGCCGCTTTATTCATCACCGAGGCGAAGACTTCGGGACCATGTTCTCCTTTACGAACGGCTGGGGGAGCCGTGCCGAGCTTTTTATATTCTTCGAACAACACGATGTTCCATCCGTTTAAGCCCTTGGAAAAATCGCCGTTGACGAGCAACTCCTTGCCTAGGCCCGCCTGGCCGAAGCCGAGACTCGTTCCGAAAAAGAACAGGACGACCGAGAAGAAGATGATGGTAAAGTTCATGTCGCGTAACGTATCTAAAATTAGCGCGGAGGACGATGCCGGTCAACTCGCGGGCGGACTTAGGTGGCTTTCTCTCTGTCTTCTTCGAGATCTTTTTTACGCGAGAAGAACTCTTCGGTGCGGCGCTTGAGATCGACCGATTTCGGATGGTTGGACTCGGTCATCTCGGCGCCGAATTGTTCGAGCAGTTTTTTTTGCGCGCGCGACAGTTTGCTTGGCACTTCAACGATCACCTTCACGTGCAAGTCGCCTTGACCGTGACCGCGCGGGGATTTGAGTCCTTGCTTACGCAGTCGGAACAATTTTCCGGACTCGGTCGAGGAGGGCAGTTTGAGTTTGGCGAAGCCATCCAGGGTTGGCACTTGGATCTCGCCACCGAGCGCGGCGGTGGCGAACGGCACGTGCACCTCGGCGTAGAGATCCTCGCCGTCGCGTTCGAAAATGTCGTGTTTGCGCACGTGGATCACCACGTATAAATCGCCGGCGGCACCGCCTTGGCGTCCGGCTTCGCCTTTGCCGCGGGCGTGCAGGCGCATGCCGGTTTCGACCCCGGCGGGAATCTTTAGTTCGATCGTTTGTTTCTTCTTGGCGCGACCTTCACCGCGGCAGGTTTTGCACGGATCTTTGAGCATGTTGCCACTGCCGCGACAGCTCGAACAGGCCTGCTTCATGCGGAACAAACCGTTCGAGGTGATCATGTAGCCGCTGCCTTTGCAGGCGGGGCATTCGATGCGGCCACTGCCGCCGGCGCCGTTGCAATCCTCACAGGTGGCGTTGGTGCTGTAGGTGATTTTACGGCGCGAACCGAACACCGACTCCTCAAAGTCGATCTCCATGTCGTAGCGCAAATCCGAACCGCCATTGTTGGCGCGGGCGCCGCGTCCGCCACCACCTTGGGCACCGAACAAGTCGCCGAAAATGCTGCCGCCGCCGCCGCCGCCGCCGCCGAAAAACTGTTCGAAAATGTCCTGTGCGTCGGCCGAGGAGAACCCGCCGCCGCCCATGCCGCCGCCTTGAAACGCGTCGTGTCCGTAGCGGTCGTAGGCGGCGCGTTTTTCCTCGTCGCTGAGCACACCGTAGGCCTCGGTGATCTCCTTGAACTTGGCCTCGGCCGCGTCGTCACCCGGATTTTTGTCGGGGTGATATTGCACCGCGAGTTTGCGGTAGGCTTTTTTCAACGCGGTCGCGTCGGCGTCGCGTGACACGCCGAGGGTGTCGTAAAAATCTGCTTTGCTGGACATCAGGTTCCTTGTTGGTCGTCGGCTGCTTCTTCAGCGCCCTCGGGACCGGTGGACACGACCACCTGCGCCGGACGGAGCAGCTTCTCACCGAGCAAGTAGCCGCGGCGGCTTTGGAACAAGACATGATCGGCTGCCACGTCATCCGACGCCATGCGCTTGATCGCCTCGTGCTGGTTGGGGTCGAACGCCAAGCCGATGGAGTCGACCGGTTTGAGGCCGCTGCGCTGAAGCGTGTCGAGCAGCATGGTTTGCACCATGCGAAACCCCTCGATGATCTCGGGTTTGGCGTCTTGGTTGATGGCGTCGGCGATGCCCATGTCGAAGGTATCGAGTGCGGGCAGGATGGATTCGATCAGGCGTTCGTTGGCGCGGATGGTCCACTCGCCTTTTTCGCGTTCGGTGCGTTTGCGGTAATTGTCGAAATCGGCGCGCAGGCGCAGCAGCTGGACTTGCGCGGGTTCGGGTTCGGGTACCGGTTCGGGCGGTGGCATCTCGATGACCTCAGCCTCTTCGCCCTCGTCTCCTGCGGCTTGTTCAACCGATTTAAACGGATCCAAGGGTTCGGGATCGGCTGTGGTGTCGGTGGCAGCGTCTGCAGAAGCGTCGCTGAGCTCTTCTTCAGGATTGGTGTGTTCATCGTTCATACGTGGCGGCTGATTTCGTTCATAGGGGCAGATTGTCAACAGGATTTGCCCGGACTCCGTTAAAGATGGAAGGTTGAAGATGGAGGATCTGGGGGAATCCGCTTCCACAAAAATCGGTTACGTTAGCCCACGATGATCCGAAAGCGAACGGTCAAACCCCGAACCAGGACTGCCGCAATTTCGGGCGGCCTCAATCGCAATCGGCTCGGGAGGCCCCTCGCCCTCCAAACTTTGAAATTTGAAATTCGAGATGTGAGATCGACCCGCAGGAGGGAAGAATAAATCGACCGGTTTGGCGCTCAGTTCGAGATTGGATTTCTGGTCCGGTCGAAATGAAGACAACCCCGCGCGTCCCAAGGTGCACAGTTACGTTGGCCAACAAATGCGATTGTTGACCACTGGTACGAACAACTTGTTCGAGACCTCAGGATCAATTACGTGAGGAAGTTGAGTTCGGTTTGCCAGCTATCGCCGAAATTCACGAGGTCAGGAAATGCTGTGTTGAGGCCAGCGCCGTCCAGACCCATCCAGCGGCTCATGACCGCTCCGAATTCGTTGATCGAGCGGGTCGGGACCATTCGCCCGGTGCCATCGACATCGTCGGGACCGTTCAGGTTGTAGTTTGGCATCTGTCCGTACAGTTGATTGCCGCGTACCGCTCCACCCATGACCAAGTAGTGGCCGCCCCAGCCGTGGTCGGTGCCGTCGCCGTTGGAGGTGAGCGTGCGACCGAAGTCGGACGAGGTAAAGGTGGTGACGTTATCGGCAACGCCCAACTCTTCCAGCGTGGCGTAGAAACTGGCGAGGCTTTCATCGAGATCGCGCATCAGGACGGGCAAACGTATTTCCTGGTTTCCATGCGTGTCCCAGCCGCCGAGGCTGACGAAAAACACCTGTCGCTGCATCCGGAGGGTGTCGCGGCCAGCGATCAGTCGGGCGGTCATGCGCAACTGGGTTGCAAGCCCGCTTGCACCGTTGAAGGGTGTTTGAAAGGTCGGACTGTCGGCAAGGGCCTGACGAACTTCGCGCGAACCGTTGCGCGCGCGTAAATAGGATTCTGCACTTTGCCGCTGGAGTGCGTTGGAGCGCGGCAGGTTGAGGATCGCCTCCAGGGTCGCTTCGCGATCCCGGTTGGAACTGTAGTTGGAGCCATCAAGAAATCCCACCAAGGGCAACCCGTTTCGTGGATGCAGTGAAAGGGGGGCCGTTTCGTTGCCCGGGGACCAGTAGTTTGTGCCGTCGATGGAAAAACTCGGCGGCAATGCTGCGCCGCCGTTTGCGCCTTCAATCAGATCGGCCAGGCGTCCGCCCCATCCGGCGTTGATCGCACCGCTGGGGCGGCTGGAATAGCTTTTTAGCGACTGCTCCTGTTGCTGGTCATGGGCGAACAGATCGATTGGAATCCGCACGCTTTCATCCATGTATTGCTGCCGCGTGATGGGCTCGATCAAATTGCCGACGTTCGCCACCACCGCCGCGTCACCGCGGTCGTACAGGCGGTGCAGGTTCGGCAGGAGTGGATTGAAACCGATGCCACCGTTGGCTTCGAGCAAGTCCGCGCGCGGCACGGCCATCGTGGTGCGGGAGGTTTGATAGGTCGCGTATTCGCTCACACCGGTCGGCACGAACATATTCATCGAATCGCTGCCGCCGTACAGAAAGACGCACACCAAGGCGCGGTAGTCGGTAAAGTCCGCAGGCTCGTTCGCCAGCGCCGAAGAAAGGAGACCGAGCGTGCCTTGGGTCGCAAGCGCGCTGGTGACGCTGAGGGAGAGCAGCCCGCTTCGTCTAAGAAAATCGCGGCGATCAACGGTGGATTTTATCATCTTCATTTTTTCGTCCGTTCGATTCTACATCTGCACCAGGTATTCGGGTGACGACACGATCAGCGTAATGGCATCACGGGCTCGCTGCGAACGCCCCTCGGGATCGGATGGCAAATCATTTAAATGGCCGGCCAGAATCGTGCGAAACGCCGGCGTCATCGCGCCACTCATCAACAAGACATCCAGGTGGTCGAGCAACTGATCGGTGTCGGCGGCGAGGGAAATTTCGCGATCGATGTTGATCACCGACTGGTTCAGGGCGTTGTCGTCGCTGCCGCTGTAGTAGTACTGAATCTGCCTCGCAATTCGCGATGCCGTGGCGATCACATTGTTTTCACTGGCAATCTCGAACTCCGGCGCCACCAGACCCGCATCCTTGACCGGACCCAGCGGTGAATAGTCTGGTTGGTAGAAGTTGAAGACCGATTTCGCACGGAGCACGGCCTGTCCAGTGTCGCCGTCTAACAGGGGCAGCGCGGGCGAGGCGGTGTTGAATACCCCGTTTTGACTTTGTCGGCCCGGCGTCAGACTGAACGCACGGAACACATGAGACAGTCGCAGCACGGGTTCGCGCAATTTGCCGAAGTTCGCAACCGTTTGATGGCCGAACCGGGCTTCCTCGTCCAGCAGGATGGCACGGGTCACGGCGCGCAGGTCGCCGCGTTCGCCGTTGCCGTTGTCGGCGAAGACTTGGGCCACTCGCCGGACGTAGGCGGGCGTCGGATTGCTGGTTACCAGCCGTTGGATCAATTGCTTGCTGACAAAGGGCGGCACATTTGGATGGGCGAATATATTATCGAGCGCGCGATCGATGTCTTCCGGCGCGTCGATCTCTGCGGGGATCACCTCACCGCGCAGCAGGGTCTTGGCGGTTCGATCGTGAAAGGCTTCGAATGAACGCATCGGGTTGACCCGATCCTGTCCATAAAAAATATCAGACCAGTTATCTGCGCTATTGAAGTGCCAGCCCGTGAAAACTTTGGCGAATTCCTGCACAATTTCCTGGTCGTAGGTTGGGATCGGATCGCCGCTGACATCGAGTCGCACGCGACCATCCATTTCCAGCTCGTGCAGTCCGATGGTAAATAGCTGAAGGATTTCCCGGGCGAAGTTCTCGTCGGGTCGAATATTGCGAACGGAGTCGGCTTTTTCGTTTTGCACGTGACTGAGCCACAGGCCCATGACCGGGTTCAGGGTGACCTCTTCGAGTAGTTCGCGGTAGTTGCCAAAGGCTTGGTCGCGCATGATATCCCAGTAGTTGGCCATGCCGTACTGCGCATTGCCCAGCGTGTAGGCGATGTCCGACACGACGAAGATCTGACTCAGCGCGAAGGCCAGCCGCTGGCGCAATTGATCCTCGCCGTTGACCACTTGCAGCCAGAAAAGATCGTGGCGTGGGGCGCGTCCGCTGCCATTCGAATTGGCTTGGACGTAAGGCAAAAAGCGGTCGTTGCTGGCGGCAAATTGTTGATCCAGCCAGCCGGCGTAGCCGAGTTGTCTTAGTTCGGTGATGGCCTCCGTCGTGGTGCCAAAGGTTGCCTGGGTCAGGAAGCGTGCGGCTTCTGTGTCCGTGGTGGGGCCGACTGGATCAGCGGGTCTCCGAACCAAGCGGAAGAAGCGTTGGTTGATGTTGGCCGGAACCGTCACCTGAAAGTTCCAGGTTGTGTCCGTGGCCACGACGAAGTCGGTTTCGTCCTGTGGGTTCGGCCAGGTGAGATCCTCCGCCGATTGGATTTTGTAGCGCTCACCGATCACGGTCGGCATCTGCAGGATGATTTGCGTTCCGCCGACGACCTTGATCCCGCGTGCTGCATCCGCAGCCGCATTCCCAGCTGCTGCAACCGGCTCCGTTCCCGACCCATCGAACGTTTGGGAAACGGTGGAGAATGGCAGGATGACGGCCAAGATGCAGATATGGATAACAAGTGACCTCATCGCCAAAAAATTAGCATCGATATGATTCGATACAAGGATAACACCGGCGCGCAATCTTCGCCTCGCTCACTTTGGCAACTTATTTTTAAGCAGACAGGCTGCGCCGCCGACCTTAGTTGGGGTCCGGGAGTGCTTCGAGCGCTGCGACAAACTCGGCTTTCTTGTTGAACAAGTTGTTCGGCATGAACTGCTCCACGTTGCTTCCGGGACTGTAGAGCGGATAGGCGGGAACGCCGTTTCGTCCGAGCTTTTTTAGTTCGGCGGCAATCTTGGGGTCCTTGGTGGTGAAGTCGGCGAAAAATACCGCGACGTTTTTTTCGAGCATGAGTTTTGAGATTTCTTCGCTGCGCAATGTCGGCTTGTTGATCTGAGTGATCGCGCTCCAATTGGCGTTGAATTCAATGAACACCGGTCGTCCATCCGCACGGGCGGCTTCAACGGCGGCGAGGCTCCAAGGCTGCCAGGTGACCACCTTCTCCTTCGTTTGACCGGTATCGCCGATGGTGAGAAGTGCGTACGCGCTCGCAACAACGGCTGCGAGCAGGAGGCTCAATAGCAGCGTTCGCCAATGTCGCGAGAACCAGCCGGCGTTCGTCATGGTCGATTCCTCAGCCTCCGAACTTAGCTCGGGTCCGGGAGTGCTTTAAGCGCCGCCTTGAACTTGGCTTTATTGAAGAACAAGTTGCTCGGTAGCAGCTTCACCTTATTACCGCCGGGAATGTACAGCGGATAGGCAGGCACCCCGGCGCGTCCGAGTTTTTTTAGTTCGGCGGCGATCACGGGATCTTTTTTGGTGTAGTCGGCGCGGAACATAGCGACATTCTTTTTATCGACCAATTCGGAAATTTCCTCGCTGTCCATGGTCGGCTTGTTGGCTTGGCAGATGGCGCACCAAGTGGCGGTGTAGTCGATGAACACCGGGCGTCCGGCGGCGCGGGCGGCGGCGACGGCGGCGGGGCTCCACGGTTTCCAAGTGAACGTTGGTCCATCGACATCGGCCACCGTGTTCGTCGTGGCTGGGGGGGGACCGTCAGTGGCCACCATATCGGGGTTGTCACCACCACCACCGCCGGCGAACTGCAACGCGTACGCGCCCCCGGTAAACAGGATGGCGAGCAGCAGACCGAACGCCATCTTGCCCCATTGGCCGGCGCGTTTGGTGTTCTGGCCGTAGAGCCACCAGCCGAAGCCGGTGAGTACCAGTCCCAACCCGAGTTTGAGCGCGGTGTATTTCCCGGGAATCAGATCGATCACCACCCAGGCGGCGGTGGCGGTGACCAGCAGCATGATGAAGCCCATGATGATTTTGAAGTTCTTCATCCACGGACCCGGCTTGGGCAACATGCGCAGCAGCGGCGGGAAGGCCGACAACAGAATGTAGGGCAGGGCGATGCCGAGTCCGAACAACGAGAACAGAATGAACATCGCAATCGCCGATTCTTGGCTCAGGGCAAAGGCAATCGGTGCGCCGAGAAACGGACCGGTACAGGGTGTGGCGACGACGACGGCCAGCACGCCACTGAAGAACGAACCAGAGTAGCCGGACTTTTTGCCGACGCTGCTGCCGCCGACTCCGGTCAGCGAGGTGCCCATCTCGAACACGCCGAACAGGTTCACCGCCAGCACGAGAAACAGCAGGGTGAGCGCGACCACCAGATAGGGGTTTTGCAGCATCGACCAGGTTTGCTCCCGTTCGGGAAATATCAAACGCGCGATCAGCAGGATCGCGACAATCACCCACATGCTGACCAATACGCCGGCGCCGAACACGAGTCCGTGTTGCCACGCTTTGGTCGCGTCTTCCTGCGCCTGCTTGACGAAGCTCATCACCTTCATCGCGAGCACCGGGAAAATGCAGGGCATGAGGTTGAGCAGCATGCCGCCGATGACAAAAAAGAAGGCGGCGAGTCCGAAGGAAATGTTCTTGCCGCCTTCGGGATCGTCGATCTCCAGTTCGCCGACCGAGGCGGCTTCCATCTCCACGCCGGGTGCGTTGATCGCGCTGTCGGGCGATGCTTGTTTCGACGTGCTGGTAGTTGCGCTGCCTTCGAGCAAATTGAAGGAGAGCGACGCCGCGCCGCCGGGCAGCTTGGCGCCGTCGTGTCCGACGAGGATGCCGGGAATCTGGTTGGGAAAGGTTTCCGGGACGTATTGATTTGGCGGGAAGGTGAGAGCGAAGGCGCCGTTGTCGAGTTTCGCGCAATCGCCGGTGGACCCGAGATCGATGAGGTCGGGAACGGACGGGTAGAAGGTGGGGGGCTTGTCCGCGTCGATCGCGCCGAAGCTTTTTGGCGGCACAAATTCGAGAACGACATTTTCTCCTTCGCGCAGCCAGCTACTCTTCCAGCCCTCGGGCTGTTGCGGAAAAGTCTTTTTGCTGGCGGCGATGGCAGCGCGGCCTTTGCCGGCGTTGGGCGCGGCCGTTTTTACCGGCAAGGCGAGCGTGGCTAAACCGTCGCCGGGCACGCAGGTTTTGTCGTCGCATTCGAGCCATTCGACGGTGGCTTTGAGTTCGATGGTGGCGGCCGTTTCCGGGTCGAGATCGGCGGGCGGCGTGATCGTGGAGACCAGCACGACTTTTTTCTCGTAGCCGTAACCGACCAGACTCACCTCGCCGGCTTCGAGCAGAAAGCGGATCGGCGTGGGCCATTGGATCTCACCGGCTTCGAAGCCTTTGGGCAGTTCCCAATTGACGACGGTCGGCATGTCGGTGTCGCCGCCGAACTTCCAGTAGGTGTGCCATTTATCCTCCATGGTGAGTTGGACGCCGACATCGAACGGGGTTCCTGGTTGGATGGAGGCGGTGTCGCTGATCAGTTCGACGGTGGTCGCGGGTCCTTCGGGTTCGGCGGCTTGGGCCGCCTCGCCGAACAGTTCGGGCGCGCCGAACTGGGCGGGGGCGGTGAGAGTCAAGCAACTGACGCTCAACAGGAGGATAAACAGGCGTTGGATGTGGCGGTTCATGGCAATAACATCAGACAGTGGAAGAGCCGATTTCTTTCAATTCTCGGCAGGTAAGGCGGTGGCAAGAGGGCAGGAGAGTCTAGCGGAGGTTCGAGTTTCCGGCAATGCGCAATCCGATGCGTCCTTTGAGGAGGGAGATGAGGGTCAGGCCGACTGGCAGCAGAGTGATCGCGCGCAGATGCCAGACGGGCGCGACTTGGGCAAAATCTTTGAACGGCAGGCCGCGGCCGGTGACCACGAAGTACAGGCCGTAGCAGGCGATGGTGCCAACGATGAACAGCACCATGGCGGCGGTGAACCAAGCCGAGAACACCAGTTCGCGGCGGGCCGGTTCGTCGTCACGCAGGCGGGTGAGTTCGGCGGGGACGAGATTGAGAAAGATCAGCAGAATCGTGAACGCGGCGGTGGCGATGAGCGCGTTCACGGCGAGAAAATACGAACCCAGATTACCGAGCCACCACTGCATGATCGGCAGGAAGTAGAGCGCGAGCAGGGCGGCCAAGAAGGTGTGGCGGGTGAGCTTTTGCCACTTCGGCGCGACCGCAACCGATTCGCGGCGGAGTTCCCAAAGTCCCCAAAGCGCGTACAGCATCGGCAGGGCGGCGGCCGGGATGGCCCAACGGTTGAGCGCCGGAATTTGCACAATCCCGATCGCCAGCAGGACCGCAAACAGCAAGCCCCAGAACACGCGGCTGAGCGCCCGGTCGAGGCGGCGGTAGAGTGCGGTTTGAATGGGGGCGTTCACGGTGGTGGTTTACGTTTTTAGGAGTGTCCGGGATGAGGCGGGATTTCCAATATTTGGAACGGCTGCCTCAGAGTCCATATTCGTTCGATATGGCAAAAGAATCGAGGATGTCGAATGGGATTTTTTGGCCTGTGCTGTGGTTTTGGGGCTGCAACAAGGGCAGCTCAAACATGATATAAACTGTTTAATATATCAGTAATATATATTGACAGTATATCGAGAAAATGGCTTTCTTTCGTTCATGGCAGGAACATACACACATCTTCTCTATCATTGCATATGGAGCACCAAAGAGCGCTTCCCATTCATCACCCCGGATGTGCAAGAAGCCGTTTGGGGTACATTGAATAGCGTTGCGGAAAAACACGGCATGACCGTCGTAAAAGCAGGCGGCATGGCGGATCATGCTCACACCTTGTTGGAGATCCCGAAAACCATGTCCGTTTCGGAAGCGATGAAACGGCTGAAGGGTGGGTCTTCGAGTTTTATCAACGACGCAAAGCTCCTCAGCGTTGCTGGACGATTTTCTTGGCAGGATGGATATGGTGCGTTCACGGTGAGTCGCTCAAAGCAGGAATCCGTGTTGCGGTATATTTTAAACCAGCAGGAGCACCACCGGAGGCAAACGTTCAAACAGGAGTTTCGTTCGTTTCTGGATCGTCATGAAGAAGAATACGACGAACGTTATCTGTGGGGTTAGTAGCGGGGAGTGGCGGACTAAAGTCCTCTTGTGTTGCACCGTCAGTTCCTGACGCGCAGGCTCACCCGTTTCTGACCGGAGGTTGAAACCCCCGGCTAGCCATTGCTTCGTCGGTTCCCGACGCGCTTTAGCGATCAGTTGAGAAGGAGAAGTTCCGGTGTTGAAACCTCCGGGTTAGCCATTGCTTCGTCGGTTCCCGACGCGCTTCAGCGATCAGTTGAGAAGAGAAGTTCCGGGGTTGAAACCTCCGGCTAGCCATTGCTTCGTCGGTTCCCGACGCGCTTTAGCGATCAGTTGAGAAGGAGAAGTTCCGGGGTTGAAACCTCCGGGTTAGCCATTGCTTCGTCGGTTCCCGACGCGCTTTAGCGATCAGTTGAGAAGAGAAGTTCCAGGGTTGAAACCCCCGTAGCCATTGCTTCGTCGGTTCCCGACGCGCTTCAGCGATCAGTGGAGAAGGAGAAGATCTGGAGGTTGAAACGGGTAAGCCACTGTACAGTGCAAAGGTGTCGGGAACCGACAACGCAAAGGTAGCCGGGGGATTTATCCCCCGGACGCAGAACCGTGAGCCTGCGCGTCGGGAACCGACGATGAAACTGAAGAGGACTTTAGTCCGCTGTACCTTCTGGCCGAAGAACCGTCCCATCGCGTTCCCGAACCACCCGTGCGAACGCGTCCAAGGCCGGCCGCCGAACCCAGTCCGACGGATCGCCTGGTGCGGTCAAATGACGGGCCACCCGTTCGCCGGACGCGACCCCGCCGGTGCCGTCGTCGATCAGGCCGTCGGCCCATCCGACCAAGGGGCCCCAGTACACGCGACGCAAGGCACCGGAGGCGGCGGCCAAACGCAGGTAGCGTTCGAGCAAATCGGATCGCATTTGTTCCACCTGTTCCGCCTCGGTCGCCCCGTTCTGTTCGGGTGCTGGCTCGGCTTCGCGAACCCAGCGCTGCAAGCGGAAGGTGTTCCAACAGGTGTGGGTGCACATGGTTTGGTCCACGCCGAACCGGCGCGAGATGTGGTCGAAGACGCGCGACTTTTTGATCAAGTTGAGTTTGAGCCGCGGTGCCATTGCACGACCGAGCACGCGGTGGTCGAAGGCCTCGGGTGTGCGGGTTCGTTCAGTGAACAGATTTACCGTATGGATGTCCGGCTTGGTGCGCATGCGCGCGAGCAGCATGTAGGCGTGCGGCGGTTCGAAGTCGGACACGTTCGGGCCGGCCAGCGGCGCGCTGCCGTGGAGTTCGGCGACGGCGGCGTTCCAGGCGGCGAGGTAGCTGCGGTGGGTGTAGCCGCTCCACTTACGCCGGTTCGGGGTGGCGCCGATTTCCCAACTTTCGACGGTTCGGCTGGCGGAACAAAAGCGTTCGCGCGCGGCGCCGAGCAGTTGCAGCCAATCCGGATTGCAGCCGGTCGCGGCGGGATCCTGAAGCAGGCGCACCATCACGCCGAAGCCCTCGGCTTGCAGGCGTTCGATCAGGCGGGCGGGATGGCCGTTCATGCCGGGCAAATCGACATCACAGCGAACGTGCTTCAGGCCGAGTTCGCGCAGATGGCCGACAAGGATCTCGTCGGTGGCCGGGTCTTCGGTGGTGGCGACGTTGATGCCAAAGAAATCGTTCGGCATCTGCGCAAACGATTTTTCGGACCAATCAGGTCCGGGGAGATGGGAGAGTCGACACCACCCGGCGAGGGAGAAGATCATGGGTGGAAGATGGAAGATTGAGGAGCGTAGATGGTGAAGGGGATTTTTACTTATGGCAAGAGTCTGCCATAGAGTGGCAAGGTTTTGCCACCTTATGGCAAAGGTGGTTTTGGGCGATTCAACGTTCCGCAGCCGGTTGGGCCGCAGGGAATAAATGGAGAAATGCCTGATGAAGAACCGGCTGAACCTCCGCGGATAAAAATTTGAGGCTGGTGAGGTCTAGCTAGTGTTCTGTAATTTTTATATTTATGGACACGCCTGATCCCAAACGAATGGGATGAACCCCGAACCAACGTCTGACACCATCTCGGTCGTCCTCAACCGCACCGGCTCGGGAGGCCCCTCGCCCTCCAAGTTTTTCGGTTTTGAACGATCCAGAAATATGAATTTGACGCTGCACGCCTTTTTCAAACACGTGACTGCTCGCTCTTCGGACCTCTGTGCGCATGTTTTTTGGGACAGAGGAATGGGGACAGGGGAATGGCGATGTCGTTGATCATGCGCTTTGTTTTGTTGGATAGTGATGCGAAACGCGGCGTGCAAGGGCAGGACCACGGTCGTGTCCACCATCATGCCCAGCTGCGCCAGATCAAGAACAAGCAACGCGTCCACCAACGACACGACCATTCCCCTGTCCCCATTCCCTTGTCCACAAAAGCCCCGCCGCGGAACGCGGAACATCGAGGGCGTTAAAGTCGTCTAGTGTTCTGTATGTGAGGCTTCCGCATCCACCGGCTGCATGCGGATCATAAAATCCAATGATGTTGCCGTTTTCTCGTCAGAGTAATCGGAAATGGGACGAGGGTTTTTGGAGTCAACCCAAAATTTGAAGACAGACTGCAAAAATTGGCAAAATTGGAGTCGATGGAAACGATTTGCAAAAATCTCATGAAAATCGGACATTTCCACCTGATGAACCGACTCTTTTTGCTTTGCCCGATTCTCGTTCTCTTGGTGTTTGGCCCCGCGTTCGGCGCCGAACCGGTGGACTTCGAACGCGATATCCAGCCGCTGTTCGCCGAACACTGCATCGACTGCCACGGTCCCGATAAACAGAAGGCGGCGCTGCGGCTCGATCAACGGGCGCGGATGCTTGCCGGCGGCGACTCTGGACTGGCTACCATCGTGCCTGCTCATCCGGAAAAAAGTTTTCTGATCGAAGTGGTCAAACAACTCGATCCGGAGATGTCGATGCCGCCGAGAGGCGACCCGCTAAGTAAAGATGAGGTGGCCCTGCTCGAACGCTGGATCAAGGAAGGCGCGGAGTGGCCGGGTCAGATGGATGCGAGGTTAAAGGTGGAGAGCGATTTGTGGTCGCTCAAGCCGGTGGCGCGTCCGGCGATTCCTGCGGTTGCGGCTGGGAAAAAAGCCGCGAGTCCGATCGACGCGTTTCTGTTGGAGAAACTGGGCGAAAAGAATCTCGGCTACAACCCGCCGGCGGACGCGCGTTCGTTGATCCGGCGCACGTCGATTTTGCTGACGGGGATTCCGCCCACGCCCGAACGGATACAGCTGTTCGGCGAAGATCACGCGGCGAACCCGGACCGGGCCTTCCGCGAACTGGTGGAGGAGCTGCTCGAGTCGCCACACTTCGGCGAGCGCTGGGCGCAGCACTGGCTCGACGTCATCCGCTGGGCTGAGAGCAATGGTTCGGAGTCGAATTTGTATCGCAAGAACGCCTGGATCTACCGCGACTATGTGATTCGCGCATTCAACGAGGATGTTCCGTACGATCGTTTCATTCGCGAACAGCTTGCGGGCGACCAGTTCGGGGTGGGGGAGGCGACCGGATTTTTGGTCGCCGGACCGCACGTGCCAGCGGCGACGGTCGGACGCGAACCGACGGCGATCCGCCAGGCGCGCGCGGACCGGATGGACGAGATCATGCAGACGGTCAGCGCCTCGATGCTGGGCATGACGGTGAGCTGCGCGCGCTGCCACAATCATAAGTTCGACCCGATCAGCATTCAGGATTACTACGCGCTGACGGCGGTGTTTCAGGGGGTCGAGTTTGGCGGGCGCTATCCCGAGTTCGGCGATGATCATCCGCGCAAAATGCGGGCGAAGGAATTGTATCAGGAGATGTTCAAGCAGCGTCGGATTTTGCGCGAAAGCTGCGGCCAGTGGTCCGAGAACTGGGGCGGGTTCAGCGAACTCGCGTTCCCGGCGAGCACGACTAAGGCGCTGCGGGTGGAGTTCGCGAACAATGGCATCAGCATCGACGAACTCGATGTCTACGGACCCGACGACTATAACCGGAATCTCGCGCGCGCGTCCGAGGGCGGGACGCTGAAGACCGACGACAGCATGACCAAAGAAGGCAACGAGTTGTGGAAGGCCAACGACGGCAAGTTCGGCACGATGCGTTGGGTGTCGAAGGGGGCGAAGGGCAAGAAACCTTGGGTGGACATTCATTTTCCGCAGGCGACGGAGGTGGACCGGTTCCGACTTTCGGCGAACCGCGAATATTTTTTCGAGACGGATTTCATCGATGCGTGGACGCCGAAATTTTCTGGGTTCAACGTGTCGGTTTTGGCGGAGGATGGGACGTGGAAGGAAGTCGGCAAGACCGGCTGGGCGGCAGAATTGCTGAAGAGGAATCCAGAGGCGAAGGCGGCCAGCGAACGCCTGCACGCGTTGATTGGCGTTCTCCAAGAGGAGGGACCGCGGCATAGTTTCATCGGCCAGTTTACGAAGCCGTCGGTGACCCGTGTGTTGCACCGCGGCAGTCCGGAGAATCCGCGCGACGAAGTGGTGCCGGCCGGGTTCGAAATTTTGGGCGGCGATCTGGGATTGGACTCGTCCGCGCCTGACGCGGAACGGCGCAAAAAATTTGCCGCGTGGGTGACCCGTCCGGAGCATCCGTTGACGGCGCGGGTGATGGTCAACCGGGTGTGGCATCATCTGTTTGGTTCGGGTTTGGTGCCGACGACATCCGACTTTGGTGAAGCGGGGGCGCTACCGACTCATCCGGAGTTGCTCGATTATCTGGCGGCTGAGTTCGTGGATCCGCAGGACCGTGCGGCGACGCCATGGAGCGTGAAAGATCTGCTGCGTTCGTACGTGATGACGGAAGCGTTTCGGCAGTCGAGTGCGCCGCGCACCGACGGATTGAACGCGGATGCAGGCGCGTTTTATCTGTGGCGTTTTCCGCCGCGGCGGGTGGAGGCGGAGGTGATTCGCGATGGCATTTTGCAGGCGTCCGGAAAACTCGATCGGCGGTTGGGTGGTCCGTCGTATCGGATTCACAATGTGAAGAAGACCTACGCGCAGTGGGAGGTGGTCGACAATTATAGTGATGCGACGTGGCGGCGGATGATCTATCAAGAACGCATGCGCCGGGTGGACGACCGGATTTTTACCGCTTTTGATTTTCCCGACTGCGGCCAGGTTCGGGCCAAGCGACCGGTGTCGACGACGCCGCTGCAGGCGCTCAATCTGATGAACAGTCCGTTCGCGGTGACGCAGTCACGGCACCTCGCTGAACGCGCGAAGGCGGAGCGGCCGAACGCGCCGATCGAGCGGGTGTTCCAGCTGACGCTTGGGCGGAGTCCGGACGCGCAGGAGCGTTCGGCGGCGCAAGCGGTGGCGCGTGAAAGCGGGCTGCAAGTGGTGGCACGTTCGTTGATGAACGCCAACGAGTTCGCGTTTCTTCCCTAATCTTTAGGCTCGTACAAACTCTTTTGGCTCGTACAAACGACGGCGACTCGCATGACGAATTTGAATCACGGTCACGGTTTCCTTTTTCGCTTCAATGACGAAAAGAACGCGCCATGTGGAACCCGTTTTCCAAGGCCGGAACTTCAATTGGTAGAGTTCGAGTTCGGGGCTCCATCGGCCATTTTCTGGAGCGAACCCAAAACGCTCCGGCCGGTCTCGCAATGCCTCCAAGGCCTCACCAAGTTTGTGGTACCACCGTCTTGCGAGCTGGTGTCCTTCATCCAACTGGGCCTTGTATCCGTGAAGCTGATGGTCGATGGATTCCTCTGCTTCGATCGAAAATCGAATGTCGAAACTCACAACTGGTGGCGCTGTCGAATGCGTTCCATCACCGTCTCCATCTTTTCCCCACGATCTCCGGTAGCATACGATTCCATCGCATCTCGCAATCTCATGTCCATGCGATGCTCTTCTGCTTCATGGGAGAGTTGTTCGAATTGCTCAACGGACATCACGACCAATGCCGCTTTGCCATTTTGTGTCAGGACCTTTGACGTGCCATTCTCAATGACTTGCTGGGTTTGCTCCTTGGTATTTCGGGCGAACTCCGTGAGGCTCAAAATCCCTGTTTTTAGGTCTAATCTCACCGCTGATTATTAGCACATAATAATGTGTTATCAAACGAGAAACTTTCCAACCATGAACCACGAAGAACGCATCTCCCCGCTCGGCCGGAACCTTCTCAACCGGCGCAACTTCCTTGGCCAAACCGGACTGACGATGGGCGCCTTGTCGCTCGCCCAGCTGCTGGCCAAAGACGACCCCGACAGCTTTAGCGGCAAGGATCCGATTCGTCCGGCGATCGACGCGGAAAATCCGTACGCGCCGCGTGGAACGCATGTCGATCCGCCGGCCAAGCAGGTGCTCGTCATCTACTGTCCGGGTGCGGTGAGTCACGTCGACACCTTCGACTACAAACCGGATTTGTTTAAGTTTCATGGCAAGAAGCCGCCGGGGATGCCGGCGGTGACCTTTGAGGGACCGACCGGCAACATCGCGAAGCCGTTCTGGGAGTTTCGGCCGCGCGGGCAGAGTGGTAAGATGATTTCGGACTTGGTGCCGAACTTGGCCGAGCTGGCGGACGACTTTTGTTTTCTGCATTCGCTGCACACGCAGACCAGCGCCCATCCCCAGGGCGAGAACTTCATGAATACTGGTTTCACCATGGAGGGCTTTCCGAGTTTTGGGGCGTGGGTGACCTATGCGCTGGGTTCGGAGAACGCGGAGTTGCCGGCGTTCGTGGCGATCAACGATCCGCGCGGCTTGGCGCGTTCGGGGAAGAACAATTTTGGTTCGGGTTTTCTGCCGGCCGCGTTCCAGGGGACGGATTTCAGCGCGAAGAACCCGCCCGCGAATCTGGCGCGTCCGAAGAGTGTCAGCGCGTCCGACGACCGGCAGGCGGTAAGTTTGTTGCAGCGCTTGAACGCCCGTCACTTGGAGAACTTCCCCGGCGACGCCGATCTGGCGGCGCGTATCGCCAGTTACGAACTCGCGGGAAAGATGCAGACGTCCATTCCGGAGGTGATGGACATCGCCGGCGAACCCGCGTTCGTGCATCAAGAATACGGCACCGAAACTGGGACCGATTTGAAGCGGGAATACGCCAAGAACTGCATTCTCGCGCGCCGCCTGATTGAGAAGGGCGTGCGCGTGGTGCAGTTGTTCAACGGCAGCGATCCGGCGGGGGGCAACGGCATTACCAACTGGGATTCGCACAGCGACATTCTGAAGACGCACGCGATGCAGGCCGAGATTATGGACCAGCCGACGGCGGCGCTGATCGCCGATTTGAAGCGGCGTGGTTTGCTTGAGCACACGCTGGTGGTGTGGGCGACTGAGTTCGGCCGAATGCCGTTCTTGCAGGCCAACGGTAGCGGGCGCGACCATAACCCGGACGCGTTCACCTGCTTCCTTGCGGGCGCGGGCGTGAAATCCGGGTTCAGTTATGGGCAGAGCGACGCGTTCGGGTTCAAGGCGGCGGCCGACAAGGCGAGTGTGTATGATTTTAATGCGACGCTCCTCCACCTGATGGGTTTGGATCACGAACGCCTCACCTTCTACAACAACGGGATCCAACGGCGTCTGACCAATGTCCATGGCCATGTGATCCACGACGTTCTGTTATAGTCTTAGTGTAGATCGGGTTGCTGATGGCTAAAAGGGAACAACGCTCGCGCACGCTGGCGATCGGCGATGTGCATGGTTGTCGGATTCAGCTGGGGGGTTTGTTTTAGGTTTTGCAGCCGACCCGATCCGACACGGTGGTGATGCTGGGGGACTACGTAGATCGGGGGCCGGATAGTAAAGGCGTGATCGATCTACTGCGTGCGTTTGAAGTTCGAACTCAACTCATTTGTCTTCGCGGTAATCATGAGATCATGATGCTTGGGGCAGTCAAGGATCCGGAAATGGCTGCTGACTGGTCCGATGTCGGGGGACACGTCACGATCGCTTCCTATGGAACATCATCCGCCGACATTCCGGCCCATCATTGGTTCTTTTTGAAGAACACGGTTCCGTATTACGAGACGGAGACGCACATCTTTGTCGATGAAGTTCAGCTGATTGGTGAAGACGGCAAATGCCGAAATGGCGGAGATCAGGACTCGAGAACGAGTCTGTCCCCTCTGTCTCCGCGAGGTTTGTTCAGGATGCCCGAGTCAGGATTCGAACCTTATTAGGTAAAGCCGCTTTGAGTTCTGCAACGCCCGCATCGCTCACGCGGGTTCCGATGAGGGTAAGGCGCTCCAACGCAGTCATTCCCTTCAGGTGGACCAAGCCAGCATCGCTCACTTGGGTTCCGGAGAGGTCAAGTCTCTCCAACGCGGTCATTCCCTTTAGGTGGACCAAGCCAGCGTCGGTCACTTGGGTTTCGGAGAGGTCAAGATCCTCAAACGCGGTCATTTTCTTTAGGTGGACCAAGCCAGCGTCGCTCACTTGGGTTCCGGAGAGGTAAAGTTCATCCAACGCGGTCATTCCCTTTAGGTGGATCAAGCCAGCGTCGGTCACTTGGGTTCCGGAGAGGCCAAGTTCGTCCAACCAGGTCATTCCCTTTAGCTGAACCAAGCCAGCGTCGCTTACTTGGGTTCCGGAGAGGTCAAGTATACGCAAAGCGGTCCTTCCCTTTAGGTGGTCCAAGCCAGCGTCGGTCACTTGGGTTTCGGAGAGGTCAAGATCCTGCAACCTGGTCATTCCCTTTAGCTGAACCAAGCCAGCGTCGGTCACTTGGGTTTCGGAGAGGGTAAGCCACTCCAAGTCGGTCATTCCCTTTAGGTGGACCAAGCCATCGTCGGTCACTTGGGTTCCGGAGAGCTTGAGCCACTTCAGGTCGGTCATTCCCGTTAGATGGACCAAGCCAGCGTCGCTCACTTGGGTTCCGGAGAGGTCAAGTATACGCAACGCGGTCCTTCCCTTTAGGTGGACCAGGCCAGCGTCGGTCACTTGGGTTCCGGGGAGGTAAAGTCTCCTCACGGGCACTCCCTTTAGATGGAGCAAGCCAGTGTCGCTCACTTGGGTATTGAAGAGACCAACCGTTTGAACGGTTTCGAACGCCTGCAGAACTCTTTTGCTCGAAAGCCAATCCGACATCGCGGAAGGGAGGTGGGAGGTCTTCCAGTTTGTATCGCTAACAACGTACCCTCCTTGGTCTTTAACCCACTTCAGGACGCGAGATTGCCGAACCGGTGGGATGACGATCAACAACGTGAATATAAGCAGAGGGATAAGACAAAGCCAACACCCGGCGTTTCCTTGGGGCCCTTCGTTGCGTTCCTTCTCACGATGACTCATCGGTGGCCTCCTACCGTAGAAGCGGTACCGTCGTAAAGCATCCAGAAGCGATTGGGCTCAACCAAGGACACACCTCTGCTTTTACACACAGGAACTCATCGACATCGTCGGCTGGCTGGCAGAGCGCGGTGGTGACGTAGCCACGGGTGAAGGTCAGACCTTCCGTCGCGAGTTGGTCGATATGGGGGGATCGAATCTTTTCATGGCCCAGAAATCCATAGTCGGTCCAGGCATGATCATCGCTGATGATAAGGATGACGTTCGAGCGTTCGGCCAAAAGCGACGCCGGAAACAGCAAGGCGAATAGAATGAAGTATTTGAAGGTGTTCATAAAATTTCTCTGGGGGGGAGGGGCTACTACTACTTTTTCTCCGGAAGGAACCCTTCCGTTGAAACGGGCGTGGCTTTCATCCACTCGTCAATCCGTTTGGTCAGCGCCGCCACTTTCTTGGGCTGCTCTGCGGAGATATCCGTGCGGTCGTCCGGGTCGTTCTTCAGGTCGTAGAGTTCGTTGCCGCCTGGGCGGGCGATCAATTTGTCCCAGCCATCGATGACAACGCGCGCCGTCAAGTTGCTGTCTAGGTCGTTGAATGCATCGAGATCCATATCATGTTCGTAGACATCCACGAACACGCGGTCGCGCTTCGTCAGCGCCTTGCGGTCTCGCAGGTCCTCCAGTCCGGACATGGCAGGATCCGCTCGACCACGGCTTGACGAGGGTTTTGGGCACGCGATCGGTCGCAAAACCATCAAGCCGATCCACACCTTCGTAGACAAGGCATGGAAGAACAAACAGCCGTTCTTTATCTGGTATGCCGTCTTCCTGCCGCACACACCGCACAACGCACCGGATCGATTGTACCAGAAGTACAAAGACCTTGCCCCCGATGAATCGACCGCGCGCTATTGGGCCAATGTGGCCTGGCTCGACGAGACCTGCGGCCAGCTGGTGGACCATTTGAAAGAAAAGGATCTGTACGATGATACGCTTTTCGTTTTCTCCGCCGACAACGGTTGGCGACCCGACCCAGAGGAGGTTGCCGGTTATGTGCGGTCCAAGAAAGAACCGGTCGAAGCGGGGGTGCGCACCCCGATCTTTCTGACCCACAAAAACAAGATTGCGTCCCGTCGCGATAAGACGACCCTTGCGAGCAATATCGATATTGCGCCGACGATCCTGAAAGCCTGCGGCTTCGAGCCCAACAAGGCCATGTCCGGGCTGGATTTAAGGAAGCCGGCGGTCCTTGCCGAGCGCGACCGCATCTTCGTGGACGTCTACTAATTCAAAATATGAAGTCTGTCTGCATATATTAGTCTGTCTGCATATATTAGTTGACTTGCAGGCCTACGGCAGTGGTCATGACCATAACCCGGATGCGTTCACCTGCTTCCTTGCGGGCGCTGGGCGTGAAGGATAGGTTCAGTTGTCGGCCGGCGGTGGACAAGGCGAGTGTGTATGATTTCAACGCGACACTCCTTTATCTGATGGCTTGGATCACGAACGCCTCATCTTTTAAACTAACGGGATCTAACGGCGACTGACCAATCTGCATGGCCATGTGATCCACGATGTGCTGGCGTAGGCTTCGTTCGGTATGGGGGAAAGCCTGAAAGGTTGAGTCTCCAACCTCTGATCGTTGAGTTTTCTATCCAAGCGACGGCATCGCGGCTAAGTCTACACTTACTTACACCTTACCTACACCCACCTGGGAGACAGACATGCCTTGGAAATGGACGGAGGGCTCCAGCCCCCAAAACGAAATCATCTACCACAACCCAACCGTCGGTGTTCTCTACAAGGCTGCCCTGAAGCGGGAAGACCACTCGATCTCAAACTCCGGAGCGCTCATCGCGTACTCGGGCGTGAAGACGGGGCGCAGCCCGAAAGACAAGCGGATCGTCGACGAAGCCCAATCGCGTGGTGACGTCTGGTGGGGTCCGGTCAACATTCCGATGAACGAATACGCCTTCGAGGTGAACCGCGAAACCGCGCGAAACTATCTCAAGTCTTGTCGCGAACTGTTCGTGATCGACGGCTACGCCGGTTGGGACCCCGCCTACCAGATCAAGGTTCGAATCGTTTGCTCGCACCCCTATCACGCGCTGTTCATGCGCAACATGTTGATCCGTCCCAATGCGGAGCAACTGGCCAATTTTGGCAAGGCCGATTGGATTGTCTACAATGCCGGGCATTTGCCTGCGAACCACAAGATCGAAGGTGTCGACAGTCCGACCAGCGTCGCGGTCAATTTCCATTCGAAGTCGGTGGTCATTCTCGGCACCGAATACGCCGGTGAAATGAAGAAAGGCATCTTTACGGTCCTAAACTACGAACTGCCGAAACGAGGTGTTCTGTCGATGCACTGCTCCGCCAACGAGGGCGGCAACGGCGATGTGGCCCTGTTCTTTGGCCTTTCAGGAACGGGAAAAACGACTCTCTCCGCCGATGCGAAGCGGCATCTGATTGGCGACGACGAACACGCCTGGACTGGCCGTGGCGTGTTCAATATCGAGGGCGGATGCTACGCCAAGACGATCAATCTATCGGCCGAAGGCGAACCGGAAATCTACGATGCCATTCGCTACGGCGCCTTGCTTGAAAACGTGATCTACGATCCCGACACGGCCGAGGTGGACTACCGCGATACCTCGATCACCCAGAATACCCGCTGCAGCTATCCGATCGAATATATTCAGAACGCGAAAATTCCCTGTGTCGGCGGCCACCCCAAAAACATCATCTTCCTCACCTGCGATGCCTTTGGGATTCTCCCTCCGGTGAGCCAACTCACCCCGGAACAGGCGATGTATCATTTCGTGAGTGGCTACACCGCGAAAGTTGCCGGCACCGAAGTCGGCGTGGTCGAACCCGAAGCCACCTTCTCCGCTTGTTTTGGCGCGGCCTTTCTCGTGTGGCATCCGATGGTCTATGCCGAGCTGCTCGCAAAGAAGATCCGCAAGCACAAGGTCAAGGTCTGGTTGGTCAATACCGGTTGGACCGGCGGTGGCTACGGGGTTGGCCATCGCATGAAATTGGCCCACACCCGCTCCATCATCGATGCGATTCTCGACGGCACGCTTGCGAAAACGGGCTCCACCAAGGAGCCGCAGTTCGGCTTGGCCATTCCAAAATCCGTGCCCGATGTGCCGACGTCGATTCTCAAGCCGGCGAACACCTGGCGCAGCAAAAAGAAGTTCGAGGCCACCGCAAAAAAATTGGCCGGTATGTTCCAAGCGAACTTCAAACGCTATGAGGACCAAGCCAGCCCGGAAGTCATCGCGGCCGGCCCAGAATAAGACAGGCGGATGGCGTGCTCTCGCAGGATTCATCAGCAAGAATTTTACTGCCAAAATTTTGCAGTCTGTCTGCATAAAAAAGGTTGACGAACTATCTTTGATTTCCTTCAGTCCAAGTATGGCCAAACGACGACTCATCGGAAAACCCGGATCCAAGTATCATGTTATCTCTCGGTTTGTGGAACGGCAGTTCGCAACGGGATCGCACAAGGAAAAAGAAATGTTCCTCCAATTAATGCGACGACAGGCCGCATTTTCGGGTGTTGAAGTGCTGACGTACTGCATCATGGGGAACCACTTCCATTTGCTCCTTCACATCCCCGAACGCCCGGCAGAGATCTCTGAAAAGGAAATTCTCCGACGCTTAGGGAAAATCTGGAAGCTCGAACGGGTCAAAGAACTCAAGGCAACCTTCAAAACCTGGCGGAAAATTTCCGTCATCGGCGACGAACTCGTCGAAGCCAAACTGGCACGCTTCCGCGAACGGATGTACAACCTCCCGGAGTTTATGAAGGACCTGAAACAACGCTATTCGAAATGGTTCAACTTCGTCAACGAACGCAAAGGGACCCTGTTCGAAGAACGCTACAAAAGCGTGCTCGTCGAAGACGGGACCGCGCTGCGCATGATGGCCGCCTACATTGAACTCAACCCGGTCCGCGCCGGGATCGTCAAAGATCCAGCCGACTTCAACTACTCTGGCTACGCCCGCGCCTGTACCAACAAAGCGAACAAAGCGAACAACGCCGACCGGCAACGCGGCATCCGCACCATCATGACCGACTCGCGTGACCCAAACAATTACGACGAACACGGCACCTTGTGCCTTCTGCCCTGGAAAACCATCGAACCCCGCTACCGCTATTGGCTCTTCGAACGCGGTCGCGAAACACACCACCGCGATGGTCGTCCCAAAAAGCGTGGCTTTACCGCCGACGAGTTCCATGCTGCCCGTCGTATCGCAGCCGACCATCCCGAGGCAGTGATCCCACACGTCTCGCTATTGGAAAAATCTCGAACCATGACGGAAGGACTTCTGCTCGGCGGTAAAACGTTCGTCGAACAAACGATCGACCACCTCCAATCTCAAATCGGGTTAAAATTTCCCCAAGCCCGTCCTGTGGTGGCCGCCGATCCTTCAACCGACTACCACCTGTGCCAACTGGCAAACTTCCGCGTACCGCCTTCCCCCCCTAACATCGAACGCGACGGAACGCGACCGACCGACATCGGCTGAGATCGATACCTAACAGGCCGTTGATCTTTTCGGACCGGCGAGAAATCGGTTCATTTCGCCCTCAGCTTCGTCAACGAAGTGCTCAAATATCTAGGATTCCGCGGCGACCAGATTCACCGCCAGCGCGGCGGCATGAAAACCGAACGCCCCCGTCACGAACGCGGCCGTGCCGTAGCCCGTTTCGCAATCGAGCTTGAGCGAGGTGTCGGGATCGCTGGTGTCACAATCGGTCGGTAGCTGCATCGGTTCGTCCGAGTAGACGCAAGGGATGCCGAACTTGGCCTTGGGTTTGCGCGGGAAGTCGTAGCCTTGGCGCAGCCGTTTGCGAACGCGCGCGAGCAGCGGGTCGTGCATCGAACGACCCAAGTCGCCAGTTTGGATTCGGGCTGGATCTCGACGGCCGCCGGCGGCACCCACGGTGACCACCGGGATGCCGCGGTCCCGACAAGTGGCGAGCAACAGGCACTTGGGTTTCATCGAATCGATGCAGTCGACGATCACGTCCGGGATGGGTTCCAGCAGAGCCTCAGCAGTCTTCTCGGTAAAAAAGCGGGTCTCGGCTTCGACCCGGCAATCGGGGTTGATGGCGGCGATGCGATCGGCCATTGCTTCGACTTTAAAGCGGCCGACCGTGTTGGTGAGGGCATGCAACTGGCGGTTGATGTTGCTCTCGCAGATGTCGTCGAGATCGATCAGGCGGATTGTTCCAACTGCCGTTCTGGCAAGGGCTTCTGCGGTCCAGCTGCCAACCCCACCAATGCCGATGACGGTGATCTTTGCCGCACGCAGACGGTCTAGTCCGGCGGGTCCGTAGAGCCGAGAAATGCCGCCAAACCGGCGAGTTAAGGTATCTGAAGGGAAAGTCGGTGGTTTTTCCATTACACGTAGGTTTGGCACGGGTGTACGCTGAATTTGCGTATTCTCGTTAGATGTAGGTATTTGTGTTAATAAACCAATTGAAAAACAAGCTTGCAGGTACACCTCGCCTTGGACTAGGAAAAACTCCGGTTTGTGTGATCTGCCCCCCAATTTTCTCCCTTCAAAATAGGGATTTTAAGGACTCTATGAAACAAAAAGCGTTCCTTCTCTTTTTCTTTGGCTGCTTCAGCTTGCTTCCAGTGCAAGCTGCCTTGAACATTAACGCCGGTCGATCGGTCGGCGGCGGGGTTTTGGCCGCTCCCGGTGACGGCCCGCTCGGTGCCAATGCGGCTTACCAGTCGTATGCCATTCCACATGAAGACCCAGCGACCGGCGGTGCCGGTGTTCGCATCGAGTATCCTGGAACAACCTTTGACGATGCCAACTGCGACGACAATGTCTATGCGCCGGGCGTCACCGTCACTTGGCCTGACACGGCTGACCAGAACGTCCGACAAGCTTGGGGTCGTGCCAACGATGCCTCGTTCGTCGATTTTCATGACAGCTGGATCGGTAGCGATTCGCGCACCGGCAACGGCGGCAACGGTAACGGCCTCCCGACCACCATGCGCTTGAGTTTCGACGCCTTGCCTCCGAACACCCCGTTCACCCTCACCACCTACCACTTCGATTCCAACGACCAGACGGGTGAATTTACCACCTCAATCACCGGCGCGACCACGTTCGACATTGGTGCAGACCCGGATGATGGTACCGCCGGCAATGGTCTGCCCGATCCGTTGCTGACCAGCTACACTTGGATGATCACCTCCGACGCCGCCGGCAACGCGTCGATCGATTTCATCTCGCTCGGTGGTCCCAATGCACAAAACCAGTTCTTCGTGATAAACGGCTTTGACCTCGTGGCGGAATGCCCCATCGATCCGCCGTTCGACTTCGACGATTTTCCGCCCGACGTGATGAGCTGTCTCGGCCAGCCCGGCAACCCGTTTGGCATGCCGACGGTGACCGGCGCTTGCGACACCGTCTCGATCACCTCGATGGACGAAGTCATCATCAACGGCTGCACCATCGAAGTGGACCGCGTGTGGACCGCAATCGATGTCTGCGGCACCACCGTGATGCAGACGCAAATGATTTTCCTGATCAACGCCGATCCCCCTGAGATCACGGTACCGCCGAACGTCACGATTTGCGACGGCGTTGTCGACGACACGATGTTCACCAACGGCTTGGCGGTGGCCGCCGGCTGTTCCATGGTGACCAACTTCAGTTTTACCTCGACGGTCAACGTCTTCCCCTGTTTCGAATTAATCACCCGCACCTTCACCGCGCAGGACGCCTGCGACAACACGGTGACGGCCAGCCAGGTCATCACCAACCAACTCCTTGCTGGCAGCCAGCTCAGCTTTGCGTTTTTCCCCGCCGATCAGGATCTGTGCGTGCCCACCGGCACCCCGGTTCCGCCGCTGGTGCTGCCTAGCGTGAACGACTTCAACGCCTGCGGTTTCACCCTCAGCAGCAATATCGTCACGAGTACTTTGGGATGCACCACCATCGTCGAACGCGCCTTCACGGCGACCGGTCCCTGTGGCAATTTCATCAGCCAGACCCAAACCATCACCTTGGTGGACAACTCACCGCCAACCATCACCCCGCCCGCAAATGTGACGGGTTGCGGACTGACGGTGACCGACGCTGATTTCTTGACCGGATTAGTGGTCACGCCCGGATGCTCGGCGGTCACCAATAGTTCGTTCACCAGCACCACCAACGTATCGCCCTGCTTCGAAGAGATTGTGCGCACCTTCAATGCCGAAGATGAATGTGGCAATATGGTGTTCGCGATGCAGTTCATCACCAACTTCTCGATTGCCGCCTCGGCACCGGTGTTCACCAACTTCCCGGCCGACTTTGTGTTCTGTGGACCGTCCGGCATGGTTCCCTTCGCCCCGCCGATGCTCGCCGGCCCTTGCCCAGTCGATCTGACGACCAACGACATCATTACCGTGCTTGGTTGCACGGTTCGGGTTGAACGCTTCTTCACCGCGACCGATCGCTGCGGCAACAGCACTAGCCAAACTCTCACAGTCGACGTGATTGCCGAGACCGATGGTCCGGTGATTGTACCGCCGCCGGACGAATCCGGCTGCTTTGGGGTCGTCACCGACAGCATGTTCACCAACGGCCTCACCGCCGTCGACGGTTGTTCGGGAACCACCAATCTTTCCTTCACGGCAGTGACCAATGTTATCGATTGCTTCGAGGAAATTGTGCGCACCTTCACTGCCGTTGATTTCTGCGGCAATGTGAGCACCGGATCCCAGACCATCGTCAACTTCCTCGACGTTTTGCCGGTGGTTGTCTGCGTACCCAGCCTGACCATTCCCTCCCCACCGACGCCGGGGCCGCGCACCATCAGCTTCACCAACTTGGTGGTCAGTGTTGGCGGCGGTATGGCCATGCCACCGAGCACCAACGTTGTTTACGCTGAAAACTTCAACAACGGTGGCACGCTCGGTTCGATGAGCGGCGTGTCCGTCGCCAGCAATGCCGATTGGGCATGGGACAACTTCACCGGACCGCCGATGGCCGAGTTCGCGGAAATAAACGGCTTCGGCGCGGACGTTGCCTCCGAGGACTGGTTGATTAGCCCGCAGTTGAACTTGGCCTCCTTCTCTTCCGCTTCGCTCTGCTTCCGCAACGCGCGCAACTTCGGCGGACCCATGCCAAACGACGGACTTTCCGTTCTCATCTCCCAAAACTACGATCCGGCCGTCAATATCGACCCCAACACCGCCACCTGGACCGACGTCACCGCCATGGGCACCTACTCCGGAGGCAGTTTTAACTACGTCACCTCCGCGCCGATCCCGGTTACGCTCGGACCGACCGTTTCGGTTGCGTTCAAGTACGTCAGCTCAGGTACGGGTCCGGGTGACGGTGCCTTGTGGCAGATCGACGACATCGAAGTGAAGGCGGTCTCCCCGGCCACCTCCGCCGGTGATTGCGGCATTGTTGCGACCAACATTTCCGAAACCGTGTTCCAGTGCTCCGATGTGGGCACGACCAACGTCACGGTCGAGTTCATCAATAGCTGCGGCTCGATCACCTCCTGTGTCATTCCGGTCGTCATCGAACCCTGCGATATGCCGGAAATCACCTTGTCCAAAACAGTCGCGCTCGGCAATCAGCCGGCTAGCGCCTGCCCGGGCGTCGACAACTTGAGCATCCTCATTGCCGACGATGTGACCTACTGCTTTGAGGTAGAAAACACCGGCAACACGGTGCTCACCAACGGCTTCCTCAACGACATAAGTCTTGGCTTCAGTATTCCCCTGCCGCTGCTCAATCCCGGGGATATTGTCACCAATATTTTCTTCGTGCCTAGCGCTTCCAATGCGCTGGTCAACACAGCCGACGTCCAGGCGGTCGGTACCTTTGGTGTCATGGTGTCCGACACCGACATCGCCTCGATTGCGATTGTCAGTTGTCAGGTCGTCATCGTCTGTCCGCCGGACATGATCATCGATTGCCTCGACGACATGAATCCGACCAACACCGGCGGCTTTGCCACGTCGACCGCGACTTGCTTCACTGCGGGCGATGCCGGGATGCCGCTCGGTCCGCGCATCTGGATCAACGAAATCCATTATAACAACGCGGGCACTGATGTCGGTGAGTTTATTGAAATCATGGGCACCGCCGGGTTCCCGATCAATGGCAACGTTCAGATCGAACTCTACGACGACCTTGGCAACAACTATAGCTTCTTCGCCCCGACCAATACGATCATTCCAGACGTCAACGGTTGCGGTTTCGGCAGCATTGTTGTCGAAGTTCCGGGTATTCAAGATGGACCTGCGGATGGCTTCGCCTTGGTGACCACCGCGTCCGGTGGTTCAAACACGGTCGTCAACTTCCTCAGCACGGAAGGCACGACCACTGCGATCAACGGATCGGCGAATGGACTGACGTCCACCGACATTGGCGTGTTCGAATCGGGCAATGACCCCATCGGTCTGAGCCTGCAACTGGTCGGCACCGGCCAGCAATATTCCGACTTCATGTGGGCGCCGCCGATGGACGAGTCCCCTGGTACAGAAAACATGGGCCAAACGCTCATCTGCACCAGTACCGGCATCGGCGCTTCGACCAATACCACCTGCGCTCCCCCGACCGTCGACTTCACGGATGATACCACCGTCTTTCCCGGATGCGCCGGCGGCGTGTTTGCTTTGATCGAACGGGTCTGGACCGCCGAGGTCAACTGCGTCCCAGGCGTCACCGCTACCTGCACCCAGATGATCACCGTGGTGAATACCAACCCGCCCGCGATCGAACTGGTCAGCGCGGTCACTAACTTTGGCTGCGTTGCGACCCAGCCGTCGGTGCCGACCAACTTGTTTGCGTTCCAGAACATCCACAGCATCTCCAATGTCTGTGGCACGACGGCCTTTTCGATGTCCGCCACACCGGTGGTCACCAACGGCTGCGATTTCTCCTACACCAACACGTATACCTTCACCGGTCCCTGCGGACTGAGCGTCAGCACCAACCAAACCGTCATGTGGCGCCAGCTTACTTTTCCGAGCGTCAGCTGCGTCGGCGTGTTCGAACTGATCATTACCAACAACGTTTCGGGGATGGTGAACGCTTCGGATTTGGTTGTCACCAACTTCGATGACTGTGGCATCATCGGCACCAACCTGAGCCAAAGCATATTTACCTGCGCCGAACAGGGCGACAACATGGTCACGGTCACCGTCTCGAACGCCTGCGGCGAAGTGGCCCAGTGTCTAGTAAATGTGCGCGTCCGGCCTTGTGGTGCGGATATCCTGTTGATCAAATCCGTCCTGCCCGGAAACGTGCCGGCCACTGCCTGTGGTGGATTGCCGGTTCTCCAAGTGGCCGAGGGAAGCCCAGTGACCTACTGTTTCGAAGTGGAAAACATCGGACTCGTCCCGCTCGACAACGTCATCCTCAACGACCCACTTACTTCCACATTCATCAACCTCGGCACGCTTGCCCCTGGACAGTTGATTGTGAACACCGCCATGGGCGTCGCTAGCAATCGCATCGTCAACGTCGCGGACGTCACCGCTGAGGTGACCGGCACCGGCTTCACTTTCACCGACGTCAGCACCGCCGTGGTCGAGTCTGTGCTTTGCGACTACCAAATCTTTTGCCCGACCAATATCACCATTGATTGCGCCACCAACGCAGTGACGGCTCTTACCGGTATCGCCTCCGCCCAAGTGCAGTGCGTTAAAGTTGATCGCAACATTCCGGCACAGCTTTGGATCAACGAGTTCCACTATGACAATATCGGCGCCGACGTCGGTGAGTTCGTCGAACTCGCAGGTAGCGCCAACTACAACTTCAACGGCCACTCGCTGGTCATCTACAATGGCTTCAGTGGCAACATCGACACCACCATTCCGATCAACGGCTCAATTCTCGACCCCGACGGTTGCGGCTTTGGCGTGATCGAGATCGTCGTTCCGGCGAACAGCCTCGGCAACGGACGCAGTGGCATCGCCTTGGTCGACGCGGCTGGCACCGTGATTGAGTTCGTTTCCTACGAGGGAACCTTCACCGCCACGACCGGACCTGCCAACGGCATGACCTCAGTCGACGTCGGTGTCCAAGAGTCCGCCACCACCACCCCGGTTGGTGCGAGTATCCATCGCATTGGCACCGGTTTTGTCGGTTCGGATTTCTCCTGGGCGACCACGATGACCGACTCCCGCGGCGCGTTCAACGACATGCAGACCATTATTTGTGGGAGCGTCCCCGACGATGTGGTTTGCGCCACCACTTCAATGCTCAGCTTTGTCGACACGGTCGACACCTCGATGGCTGCCGACTGTGCGGTCAACGGCGGTGTGGTTGCCATCATCACCCGCGAATGGCGCGGCACCATCGACTGCGCCGATGACATCGTCTGCGTTCAGACGATCACACAAGTGCGCAGCGCCCCGCTGACCGTTACCTGCTTGGACATCACTCGTCCGCTCGACGCCGATGGCGTGGCGGTGGTTAATTTGACCGAACTTTACGCCGACGTCTCCGCGCCCTGTTCGATCGTGACCGGACCGACTAGCAACATTACCTACGATTGCGACGACGTCGGCGTCCACACCGTGGTGGTCGCTCTCGCCGATGATTGTGGCTTTACCGCGACCTGCACTGCAACGGTCAACATTGTCGACATTACCCCGCCGACGATCGTTTGTCCGACCAACCTCAGCTTTGGCTGCAATCCCTCGCTGGCCTCGTTCCCCGACCCGCTCGCAATCCTGACCTCCGCCGTTGATAACTGCTCGATCGCCTCGTTTGATCTGATGTTCGAGACCACCGTGACCACCGTCGGATGCTTCGCGGTGGAGACCCGCAGTTACGAAGTCGGTGATAGCTCGGGCAACCGTTTCGCCTGCACCCAATTGATCAGTTATGTGGTCGATATCACACCGCCGGACCTCACCTGTATCCCCTCCTTCATCGACCTTGGCTGCAATCCCACCCAAGCCGAAATCGACTCTCAGGCGACGGACTTCCTCTGCATCACCGATGATTGTGGAATTGTTTCCAACGGTTTCACCTCGTCGCGTCTGCCTTCCACCGGCTGCCGCGAAAGCATCCTGCGGGTGTTCACCGCCGAGGATGGTTGCGGCAACATGGCAACCCGCAACTCCATTGTGTCATGGTTTGTCGATACCAATGCGCCCTTCCTGGTCGAATGCCCGCTCACCGTGAACATGGTCTCAACGAATTTGGCTTGGAACCCTAGATTTGAAATCCAAGAGTCGACGATCAGTTCCAATCAGACTCCGGACATGGTCGATGACTGGGTCGGCACGCCCTCGATCATCACCGTCGCCGAAAACGGTATTACACCGCGCAGCGGAACCAACATGTTACGCTTCATCTCCACCGGCCCCCTGCCACAAATTGGCGAAACCCGCGCCAGCGTCATCCAATATGTTGATGTGACAGCGTTCGCGGCTGACATCTCGACCGGCACGGCGGTTGCCGACCTGCGGGCCTTCTTTTCCCGGGTGGTCGGTGATGCCGCGACCGACACCGAGTTTGCCGTGTCGATTACCTCTCACCTTGGTCCCGTTCCGACCGGTCCGGCCAACGGCTTCAACGCCGACAGCGTGATGGTCACCAACGCTGGCGTGTGGGAGGCCGGGTCCACAAGATTGATCATTCCCCCGGGGACGGCTTGGCTGGAGATCGAAGTCGCCGCTATTGAGAACGTGCTGGATGATCCCGCGACGCCGATCAATGAACCTGAATTCGACGGGCATTACGCCGACGATGTACGGCTGACCATCACCGTGCCCGAGAGCGACTGCGACATCCCGATTCTGGATCTGGGTTGCGGGCGGCCGACCGATATGGAACTGCCGCCGCTGATCTCCTCGACCAATTTTGCCGACACCTGCGGCATCGCATCCCAGAACGTTGCCATTGTCGAATTTACTAATGAGTGTGTCGTCACTTGGACACGCACTTACGAAATCTTTGATAATTGCGACAACACCTTCATTACGGCCCAACAGGCGTTCTGGTCGATTGAGACTAACGCTCCAAGCCTGTTCAACCTGCCGCCGGACATTGCACGCACCTGCCTCCGCGTGGAGGACATCGTGCCGGAAATCGCGGTCACCGCGACCGACTTCTGCGGAACAGCCAGCGTCACGTTCGAAGACGGCTTGTTCCTGCTGCGGCCAGATTTTGAGATATGGCTACGCATTTACACGGGGACCGATCGCTGCGGCAACTCTACCTCCTACACGCAGACCATCAATATTGCTCGCGACCGACCAGAAGCCTTTGAGTTCATCTCCGTTCCGCCCAACATCGAAGGGTGTAATCTCGACACCTCCGTCACCAATCTCGGCATCGCGGTGGCGGCCAATAATTGCGAGTTCCTCACCGTCACCAACACCGATGTGGTGGTTGTTCCAGACTGCCCCATGGTCTTTGACCGGATCTTTAGTGCCACGATACCCGGCATTGGCGGTGGTCAGATTTCCGTCACACAGCGTATCACCAATGTGGTCGATACAACACCGCCCATCTTGGTGATCCCGCCGGACTTGGTCGCTTGCAACGCGTTCGACACCAACGTGTCGGGGGTTGCGATGGCCAGCGACGACTGTGGCATTGCCGCGATGAACTTCTCGGACAACGTCATCGACACCGAGGCCTGCCAAATCACCATTTTGAGGATTTGGTTTGTCCAAGACTTCTGCGGCCAACTTGTCCGAGGCACCCAGGAGATCACCAGCGTGATCGACGACACCCCGCCCCTGCTGTTTGCCCCCACCAACACCATCGCCTGCCTGCCCGTCGATCTGTCCGTTCTACAGCCGCTGGCTGTCACGAACGATTGTACGATGTCCATGATCAGCAACACTGTGAACATGAGTACGGACACGCTGGGCCGAGTGACGGTTGAACGAATCTGGGATGTTACCGACGACTGCGGCAACATGGCCAGCACCAATGCCTTTACCCTCTACTACCCGCCCGGACTCATCGTCTTCACCTCGTTCCCCTCGAACCAGATGACCTGTAGTTTTGCTGAGACCAACCCGTTCTTGAACCCTCAGCCTACGGCCGAGAGCGGTTGCAGCCCACTCAGCATTGATTTCGACGACACCACCATGACCACTGGTTGCACCCAGACCATCGACCGGGTGTGGTCCGCCGTCGACGTTTTCGGCAACGTCTTGAGCGCCACCCAGACCATTACTGTGCTCAACGACTCCGCCAACCCACTCATCGACCCGATCTCTCTTGAGAACATCACCTTGTGCAACACGACAAACCTCCCGAGCCCTACTGCAGTTGATGACTGTAGCGATGTCACCTTCAGTTCCATAGACACCGTCAGGCAACTCACCTGCCGTCAAGAAATCACCCGTTTCTGGGTGGCGACCGACGCCTGCGGCAACCGAGCCTCCGGCCAACAGTTGGTCACCCTGTTCACGGATACTGAAGCGCCGACCCTCGAATTACCGCCCGATTACGTGGGCGACTGCGACGATTCCATCGATCCGAACCAAACCCGACGTCCCGTCGTTGGTGACAACTGTGGCGTCGCTAGCATTACCTTTACCGACCGGGTCGTGATCGTCGATTGTGTGACCACCATCACTCGTACCTGGACCGTCGAGGACGGTTGCGGCAATGCAAATTCTGGCGACCAGACCATCACCTTGACCGACGATTCCCCTCCAGTTCTCCGCCTCCCCAACGACGTCTTTGAAGTCTGCATGATCGACATCGATCCCTCCAATACCGGCTTGGCGACGGCCACCGACAACTGCGGTTCCGCGATGGTGTCCTTCACCGACACTGAAGTGGAAACGGGCTGCCGTACTGTCATCGACCGTGAATGGGTAGCCGTCGATTCCTGCGGACAAGAATCCGTCCGCACCCAGCGCATTGTCATGCAAGACAACAATGCCCCGACGCTGAACTGCCTCCAAGCGATCACCGTCATCCCCAACGTCGCCGGCCAATTCGTCGTGCCGGACCTCGGCACCACCCTCACCGCCGCCGACAACTGCGGGGTTACCGTTGTCCAGACGCCGCCAGTCGGCACGGTGTTCGCCAGTAGTTTCCCCGCGTCTATCCAAGTCAACGTGACGGCCAGCGATCCATGCGGCAATGTCACGACTTGTGAAGTCACGCTAGCCAGCCCTGCTTGCATCGGCGACGAAGTTTGGGATGACACCAATGCCAACGGCGTCCGCGATGCCGGCGAATCCCCTCTTTCCGGCGTCACCGTCATCTTGTACGACGACACGGGAGCCGAGGTTAACCGCGTATTCACCGACCCCGCTGGCGAATACCTCTTCTATGTCGACACCGCTGCCAATACCGCCACTGCGCGGGGTACCGCCGGTAGAGATTATCAAGTGGGCTTCGAGTTCCCCGACTACATCGCCTCGCCGCTTGGTGGTCAGTCGACCGTGGACCCCTTCACCGCTCGGACACCGGTGTTCAATCTGGCGCCGAACGCCCACGACCTCTCCCGCGACATCGGTCTCTACAACCCGGCCAGTATCAAAGGCGTGGTGTTCCAAGACCTTCAAAACGACGGTTCCATCATTGGCGACAACCTCCAGACCCTTGGTCTCAACGGCATTGACGTCAACCTGTTCCGCATCCTCAATGGCCAACGTCAGTTGTTCAGTGAATTCACCACCCGAACCGATGCCACCGGAAACCGCGGTACTTACTGTTTCGAAGATTTGCCTCCAGGCGACTACGAAGTGTCGATCGACGCCAGCGACCTCCCAGACGGTCTTACGCAGACCACCCCCTTGACCTTTGGTATCGGACTCACCAGCGGTCCCGACGTGGTCAACGTCGACAACCTCACCAACTTCGGCTTCACCCCGGCACCGACCGCAGTCGAGATCGAGGCCGCCGACGCGACTGGCGGTCAGCTCACATGGACCGTGGCGATGGAAGACGACACGCTCGGATACAATGTTATCGACACCGCGACCGGTCTTGCGGTCAACGAGGCTCTGGTTCTCGGAACCGGGCCCGGCAGCACCTACACGGTCGCCGTGGGCGAGGGCACCTACACCTTGCAGGAAGTCGACAATGACCTCACCACCAACGACCAAGGTACGTTTACCCACCATGCCGAGGTAAATGCCTCGCCCGAGGGTGAACCGACCAAGGTACTCAATGCCGTGGACGGCGAGATCCGCTTCGAAACCGAAGCTGGAATTCGCAGCTACTTTGTGACCGGCGTCCCGACCTCTGCCAAGGTCCTCGACATCACCGATCCCGACACGCCGGTCCGCCTGCTCGTCGAATTGATCAACTCGAGCGACGGCACTGCGGCCTACTTCAGCTACCCGGACGGTGCGATCCTCTCGATCAAGTAAGCAAGCGATCGATAGCTGCTTGTCCGTTGACGGCAGGAATGGCCTTGCAAATGGGGCATTCCTGCCTGAAACTAGTCCTGTTACCCACGCAACCACCTTTAAGCTACAACAGCTACAAACGCTACAAACATCTACAAACAGCGACGACCATCCCGATGCGCTCCATCTTGGTATTTTTCATTCTTCTGACGCCCTTCGCGCTTTTCGCAGGAGAAGTGGACGACCAAATAGCCCGACTCGCCAACGAGGACTTCGAAGTCCGTGAAGGCGCTCACCGAACCTTGCTGGAGTTGATCTCGATCAAGGGCGAGGCTGCGGAAGACACCAAAGCGGAAACCATCGAAGAGAAGGTGCTGGCCGCCTACAAGGACCCCAAGGCCGATCCCGAGTCCAGAGTCCGGCTGCTCAATCTCCTCAAGCATTTGGTTCGCGGCACTTCTTTCGAATCGAAGAACGGCTTCATTGGCATCGCCATCGGACCGAGTGCCGTGATGGTGAAGGGAGATCGGATGTCCAGCGTTCAAGTCCTCAATGTCATGCCCGGACTCCAAGGGCATAAAGCAGGTCTGCAAATGCGCGATCAAATTTACAAGATCGATGACAAGCCCTTCGAAACGGGTTCGGTCTCCGACGAATTCATGAAACGGATCGGCTACAAGGCTGCTGGAAAAAAAGTGAAACTGCATATCCAGCGGGGCGCAAAACTTGTTGAGATCGAGGTCGAACTGATGAAACGCCCCGGTGATCTCGCGCCCGGTGTTTACGACGAGGAAGATGATTTCAAAGAATCCTTCAGCGATTGGATGAGGGAGAACGGGCTCCGGCCCTAAACTCTAAACGAACGCAACGCGGTCGCCCGATCGAGCATGCACATTCTCGCCCTCGACCAAGGCACCACCAGTTCGCGTAGCATTCTGTTTGATGCCGCCGGAACAATCCATGGCACCGGCCAGCGCGAGTTTGAACAATTGTTTCCGCAATCCGCGTGGGTCGAACACGATCCGGCGGCCATTTGGCAAAGCCAGCTTGCGACCATCCACGAGGCCTGCGTCAAAACTGGCAAGCCTGCTGCTATCGGTATTACCAACCAACGAGAAACCGTCGTGCTTTGGGAACGCGCCTCCGGGCAGCCAGTCGCCAACGCGATCGTCTGGCAAGACCGCCGAACCGCCGACGTCTGCGCGCAGCTAAAAGCCGACGGTGCCGAGGCCATGGTTCGCGAACGCACCGGCTTGATTCTCGATCCATATTTTTCCGCCACCAAAATTGCTTGGCTGCTCGACCATATTCCCGGCGCCCGCGCGCGCGCCGAACGCGGCGAGCTCGCGTTCGGCACCGTCGACTCCTGGTTGGTTTGGAATCTGACCAAGGGCGCCCGGCATGTCACCGACGCGTCCAATGCCTCGCGCACCCTGCTGCTTAACATCCACACCGGCGACTGGGATGACGATTTGCTCGAACTCCTGCGCGTGCCCCGAGCTGTCTTACCCGAAGTCGTTCCTAGCAGCGGCGTGATCGCCGAAGCCACGGTGAAAGGGCTTGAGGGCGTGCCGATCGCCGGTATTGCGGGCGACCAGCAGGCGGCCCTGTTCGGCCAAGCCTGCCTCTCTCCGGGCATGGCCAAAAACACCTATGGCACCGGCTGCTTTCTGCTCATGAATACCGGGACCAAACCGGTTGCCTCCGAGAACGGACTGCTCACCACTATCGCCTGGCAGTTCGGCGACCAACGGTATTACGCGCTCGAAGGCAGCGTCTTTATCGGCGGTGCCGTCGTGCAATGGTTACGCGACGGCCTCGGCATCATCAGCGACGCCGCCGAGGTGGAACAACTCGCGTCCGAAGTGGCGGATACCGGCGGCGTGGTTTTGGTTCCCGCATTTACCGGACTCGGCGCGCCGCACTGGAACCCCGACGCACGGGGCAGCCTGAGCGGCATCACGCGTGGCACCACCCGCGCCCACATCGCTCGTGCCGCCCTCGAGGCGATCGCCTTTCAAAGCGCCGAACTACTCGAGTGCATGCGCGCTGACGCCGGTCTGGCGTTGCGCGAATTACGCGTCGACGGCGGTGCCTGCGCCAACAACTTGCTGATGCAGATTCAAGCCGACGTGCTCGACGCCGAGGTGGTCCGTCCGACGGTTATCGAAACCACCGCCTTGGGCGCGGCTGCCCTCGCTGGGTTGGCGGTCGGCGCTTGGGACGCGCCGGAAGCCTTCGCTCAAGGCTGGTCCGAGGACCGGCGGTTCTCGCCTGAACCAAGCGAAGCCACTCGTGCCGCCCGAACCCGCTGGGACGCCGCTGTCGCGAAGGTGGCGGACGTAGCGGACAGGGGTTAACAGCTTGGCGTTTGCAGCGCCGACCTCTCTGGAGAGAGGCGGCCCGACACCGCTCGGAGAGACGGTGCCACCTGCGACAACATGTCACCGCTACTAACGCGGCTCGCGCCACGTTCTGCCCCGATCATGTATCGACCAAGGGAATCTGAAATGTTTGAGTCATTTAGTCACGAATCGACGAAGCAAGGATCTAAAGTGCTTCAGCCGTAGGCCGTCTCTGGATCAAGCCCCGCCGGCGCACCGCCGGCTCGTAGACGGATCGGGCTGCATCAAGCTCCACCGCGTTTTTGGGATCGAGCGCGCGTGGATCGATTCGTTCCAGCACCGAACCGCGTTCGGCCTCGCCGTAGATTAGACGGGCGGCGGAGGACTGGGTTTCCACTTGTTCGATGACCAGCTGCCCCACGATTTGTCCGGCGATTTCGCGCAGCACTTCGCCGGATACCGGGTCGGTGATGGATTGCGGAGCACCCCGAACCGCGAAGGTGTCGCCGAGTTGCACGCCAACGTTGCTGCCGCCGTTGATGATCACGCCGATGCCCTCGCGGTAGGCGACGCGCGCCTTCCACTCTTTCTGTGGCAGTACCTGAACGATCTTATGGATGGCGCGTTCCATCGCCTGGCGTGTCGCCTTGCCGAGCGGCGTTTTGTAAAAAGCCTCGCCGCCGAAGGTCATTTGTTCGTAGTTGGCCGCTCCGCCAAAAGCGCCGCTCGAAGCGGTGCCGGCGGTCTCAACACTGGCGATCACCTCGCCAGTTTCGACGTCGTAGACTTTGAGGTTCATGCTCACACGTGCCCGTTGGCCCTTGCCGCGGAGAAAGATTTTATTCGCGCCGAACCAGCCTTCGCCGCCTTGCGTCACCACGAACTCGGTGATCACGCCGCGCACCAACACTTCGACATTTTTAATCCGCTGTTCGTTGGCGCGTCCCTCCGAACGCACCAGTCCACTGTTTTGCAATTGGAGTTCGCTGAGCACGTCTTCGATGTCGTTGCGTTCGAGCACGACCATCTTGTTGGTGCGCAGCAGGTAGGTGGTGAGCAGATCGGCAAAGCCACTGCCGAGGGCCCATTGGCCGGAAAAATTGGAGCGGTTTTCGAACGGCATCACCGCCACGCGCGGCAAAAACGAATCAGCGTTTTTAATGTCCGGCTTGCTGCCGTGCAAAACCCGCGGGGTGCCACATCCGACGAGCAGCAACAGGCCGAGAACGAGAACCAGCCGTAGACCGAGAACCAACCGTAAACCGAGACCGAGCCGTAGCCCAAGACTCAGGCGCCATCGTCGTTTATCCCCGTTCACGAACTCATCCCACCCGGGTGTCCTGCAACACGGCGGCATTGTGGAACGCGCGTTCGATCACCAAGCCGGCGATGCCCTTAAGCGAACCTTCTTCGACGGTTTCGGCGATCAAAATTTCGGCGCCAGCCGGTTCCATGCCGATCAGTTCCTCGTACAAGTGTTGTTGAAGCAGAGGGCGGATCAGGCCCGAAAAGTCAGGGTTTGGGGTGCCGAGGATCACCGCTTGCGGGTCGAGTGCAGCCACGAACCCGGCGAGCACGGTGGCGATCCGGCTTACCGCGCCGTCGAGCACTTTGACTACCTCAGGATCTACCTGCGCTGCGGCAGCGATATCGGCAGCGGTCTCGAAGGTTCGCTCGGGCATGGCCTGACGCAGGGCCGTGAGCATTGCTGGCAGGCTGCTGTAGGCTTCAAGGCAGTCGGTACGCCCGTTTGGCCATTTCCGCCCTTCGTTACCCGCTCGGATACTGCCGATTTCACCGGCGGAGAATCGTTGACCGATCACCTGCTGGCCTCCGCTCAGGATCGCACAGGCGACACCGTCATGGATGGCGAGATATATGATGTCCTTCGCATCGCCAGCCAGTTGGTCGAACCATTGGGCGCCCCAGAGCTGGCTGCGCACATCGTTCTCGAGCCGGACTTTGCGGGTCACCTGTTTGCCTAAAATGTCGGTCACCGGCACATTTTCCCATTTTGGCAGGTTGGTAACCTTGATGCAGATCCCATCGGTTGAATTGATAAAACCAGGCATGGTCACGCCGAAGCCGAGCAGATGTTTGCCGCTCTCAACCTCCAAGCGTTGAAAGGCAGCTCCGAGTTCGGCGAGCACATCCTGTGGGACGCTCTCGCGACGAATCGGGAAGGTATCGACGGCCTCGACTTTACCGCCGAGAAAGACTCGTGCCACTTGCACGTCGCGTGGGGTGATGTTGGCGACGATGACAAAAAAATCGCTGCGGTTGAGTTCGAGCGGGCTGCGCATGTGGCCGGGTTCGGTCTCGACCACCAGTCCGACCTCCAGCAGTCCAGAGATGATGCTGGTGATGCTCGATTTGCGGATGTTTAGGTTGCTGCTGATCTCGCCGCGCCGCATCGTGCCGCCAAAATGAAGGGCGCGGAGGACGGCACGCTGGTTGTTCAATCGTTTGCGTAGCTGCTCGGATGGCATGGTGATTTGTAACGTTTGAACCATCGCAACACAAGGATACTTGAACGGAAGCCTGGCCCTTGGAACGACAGGTCCACCGTTGGTCGTCTGTCTAACCGCAGGAAAGAAGCGCGGTGCCCCGTGTTGTTCCACGCCTTTTGGACTTGTCCGCGACGCCGCGCTCAGACACGTTTGTCACAACGTCCCAACCGAGGTTATCGGCTATGCTGACCAAAAAAGAACTCCTGACCTTAATCCTGACCTTCGCCCTGCTGTTCGGCCTTGGTGCCCTCATCTATTTGCCGATTGTGCAGAAACAGCTCGCAGGTAAAACCCAGACCAAACTCGCGGAAGCGGGTTATCCAGACCTGAAGGTTTCCTTCCGTGGTCAAGATGCCAGCGTCACCGGTACGATCAAAAGCGAGGACGACCGCGAGAAGATCGAGAACATCGTGAAAAATGCTGCTGTGCCGATCAGCTTCCGCAAGTCCGGCAAACATGCTGTCCGGGTCGTGGACAGTTCCGCATTGACCGCGCCCGACCTTACCGCACCCGTTAAATCGACGCACCAAGGGGATCCTTTTGTCACCATTGCGGCGTATAATAGAGCCATCCGTGTGGACGGTTCCGTGGCCAACGACGGTGAAAGACAACAGCTCGCAGACAAACTGCGCGCCAAATACGGCTTCTCAGTCGACGCGTCCAATGTCGTTGTCGACTACGCCAATAGCCCCGCAAGAAAACCTGCGGATGTCAGCAGTCTCCCGGCGCTCAGCGGTATCAACAATTCTTTCTTCGCCGCCGGCAATCTCGACGGCAAGTGGGAGAGTTTTCCCGGTCGCACCTTGACCGCCAACCAAGTCGAACAAAAATTGGTCGCAAAATATCCAAAACACGACCATCCCCCCGGCGGACTCAAAGCCTTGCTGGACTTCCGTAACCGCAAGATCAGAACGCCACCCCGTGCCAATCCGACCCCGCCCCCATCCAATATCACCTCACGCCCTTTGGTTCGTCCAGCACCGCCCGTCCGGTCCATCCCCAAACCTGCTGTCACCAGCAGACCCCTGCCTAAGCCGCCCGTGGTCGCCCAAAAGCCTGTTGTCATTGCCAAACCCCCGAGTGTGCCGCTGCCCAAGCCGATTAATATCCGACCGCCTTCCGTGTCGGTTCCCGTTCCGAGTGTGACCGTCCCAAAACCTGTCGTTGGATCGACCCAAATCTCGCCGATACCGCCCGTAAAACCGCCGGTCGTCGCGGTTCCCGCCAAGCCCAAGCCGAGTATTCCAAAGCCGTTCGTGCGTCCGACGCCCAAGCCGATTGTTCAAGCCCCGGTACCCAAGCCCGTCGTGCCTCGGCCAATCATAAAGCCAACACCAAAACCCACCCCGACCGTAGCCCGTGCTCCTTCTTCTCAGTTGGTCGGACGCCTCACCTTCGAAACCGGCAAATCGACGCTGTCCAACGACAAGATGAATTATGGTCTGCGTCTGGTGAAGAACATGTTGTCGCGCCGCCCCAACGCCATCATTCAAGTGATCGGACACACCGACAATATCGGCGCGGCCGATACGAACAAGAAAATCAGCCGCGACCGCGCTGCCGCCGTTCGCGACTTCCTCGTCGCCGGCGGGGTGAAAAAGCAAAAGATCCTGTTCACTGGCAAAGGCGAAGCTGAACCGATCGCCGATAACAACACTGCCGATGGCCGAGGCAAAAACCGCCGCGTCGACATCATCGCGCGCTACTAAGCTCGACTTGGCTTGCCCCGTTTTATACCCGTCTCTTCTTTTTATAAGCTCCCTTCAACCGCACTCCACCAAACAAGGCTCACATGTTCTGGTTTCTTGCAAAACTTCTCTTCTGGCTCCTCCTCACCGGCTTCATTTTCTTCATTCTTGGATGGTGGTTCCGCCAACGACGCGCCAACTCAACGACCGAGCGTCTGACCACTGACCTCATGGACGAACAGCAAAAACACCGTGAGGCGAAGCTGAAACTCAAAGAGGTCGAAGGCCGCGAAGGCGACTATAAGACCGAAATCGCGCGGCGCAAAAACCAACACGCCGAAATCGAATCCACCCTCATGAAAACGAGGCAGGAACGCGACGAGGCGAAAAAGAAAGCCGGCGGCAAAACCGACGACCGTGAACTGGTCACGCTGAAGAAAGAACTCGATAAATGCCGCGCCGCTCGCACCGCTTTGGAAGGCAAGCTCAAGACCGCTGGCAAAGCCGGGGCTGGTGCTTCCAGTGCCGACCTGGCGAAAATCACCGCCGAACGCGACCAACTCGCGATCAATCTGAAGAAAGCTAAAGATGCTGCTGCCTCCGCGGGTTCGGCATCTGCCGATCTGGCGAAGATCACCGCCGAACGCGACCAGCTCGCGATCAATCTGAAGAAAGCCAAAGATGCTGCTGCCTCTGCGGGTTCGGGATCTGCCGATCTGGCGAAGATCACCGCCGAACGCGACCAACTCGCGATCAATCTGAAGAAAGCTAAAGATGCTGCTGCCTCCGCGGGTTCGGCATCTGCCGACCTGGCGAAGATCACCGCCGAACGCGACCAGCTCGCGATCAATCTGAAGAAAGCCAAAGATGCTGCTGCCTCTGCGGGTTCGGGATCTGCCGATCTGGCGAAGATCACCGCCGAACGCGACCAGCTCGCGATCAATCTAAAGAAAGCTAAAGATGCTGCTGCCTCAGCGGGTTCGGGATCTGCCGACCTGGCGAAGATCACCGCCGAACGCGACCAGCTCGCGATCAATCTAAAGAAAGCCAAAGAGGCTGCTGCCTCTGCGGGTTCGGCATCTGCCGACCTGGCAAAAATCACCGCCGAACGCGATCAACTCGCGATCAATCTGAAGAAAGCCAAAGAAGCCGCGACCGCAAGCTCCTCCGACGACGCTGGCAAATCCGCCGCCCTCAACGCGGATCTGGCCAAAGCCAAAGCGGCCAACGAGACCCTCGACGCCGAACTCAAAAAAATCAAAGCATCCACCGCGACGCGTGAAGGCGCGAAAAACGAAGAGGTGGCGATGCTGAAAAACAATCTGGTTACCGCCAACCAGAAGATCGCGGACCTGCAAAAAGTCAAACCGGAGGACAAGGCTGCCAAAGCCGCCGCCGATGAAGCCGCCGCCGATCTCGCGCAAATGAAGCGCGCCCTGGATAGGTCCCGCGACCGCGTCGCCGAACTGGAAAAAGAACAAGACACAGCCAAAGGTCAACTCGGCCTCGGACTCGGCGGCGCTGCCGCTGGCCTGATGGCCGGTGCTGCCGGTGCTAGTGCAGCATCTGGCGGCGACGCCGCCCTCGTCGCCGAACGGGATCAACTTCAAGCGCAACTCGACACGCTCAAGAGTTCGTTGGAAACCGGTGCGGAATACGCCAGCGGCGCCAAACAAGCTGACGACCTCACCGAGATCAGCGGCGTCGGCCCTGGCCTCAGCACCAAACTCAACTCCTTCGGAATCTACACCTATCGCCAAATCGCCGACTGGGAAAAAAGCAGCATCGACGCCTTCGACGGGCTCCTCGCCTTTCCCGGACGCATCGAACGCGACGACTGGCAAAAGCAGGCCCGCCAACTGCACGTTGAGAAATACGGACCTTCCTGATGGGCCTTCGGCCCGAAGATGGAAGGTAGAAGATGGAAGATGGCGCGGACTTACTTCGTGCTTCGTGCAACGCCCAAGCATGTAACATCGGTTTCAACCGTCTCAACCTGTGTTTGCCCGACGGGTTTTAACCCGTGTAAATTGGGAAGAGGGCCGAGCAAAAAGTGGGAGGTTGGCCCTGTCCGGCGACGATTCACAATCCCCGCGATTTGGGAATCCGGGTGGCGTTCATCGTTTGCCATAGAGTGGCAGACCTTTGCCATGCTATGGCAGACCTTTGCCATGCTATGGCAGACTCTTGCCATAGTCGGACTCTGGCCGAAAGTGATCTGAAGGCGCTTTAGGTTGATGGCCTATCGCGCCGGTTTTCTGCGGCCCGAACCAAGGCAAAAAAGCGGTCTTCGTATTCCTCGAACAATCCGGCGCGTTGCAGCGCCTGTTGGAGTTCGGGAATGAGGGTGTCGTCGCGAGAGGCGGCGAGGAAATCCTCGTCGATGCGCTGGCGTAGTCCTGGAGGCGGCGCGCCGGGTCCGCCGAGCATGCCGCTTTGTTCGAAGTCGTTGGCGTTGTGCGGCGCGGAACGTTGTACCACATCAACCAGCAGTTTGATCAGGCAGACTTCCCAGGGTTCCTCGACCCCGAGCACGATGGCGCTGTAAGGATCGTTCTTACGCGCGATCTCGGTTTTGATGTTCTGCACGATTTGTTCCTGCGGATCCGACAGGAGCGAGTCTTTGATGTCCCGCTTGTGGACCCGGAACCCGTACTGCATGATGTGGAAATTACCGGCATGGTTGGCCAGCCACTCGGCGTAACGTTCGGCTTCGGGACCGCCGAAGCCTTCGGCCAACATACTCTGCATCGAGTCCGGCGTGATCAGAGTGGGCCGCGCCGCGCCGATGCGTCCCTCGCGCACGCGGAACTTGCCGGCGGTGTCCATGAGTTCGCTGATCAGGTAATAGGTGAACTCGGTCGTGCCGAACGTTTCCAGCGGGTTCACCGGAGCGTGCAGCACCTCGGTGTTGTTCACCGCGTACCAGAAATTAAATTCGTGTTCGTCGGCCATGGTGGCTGGCTTGATTAGTTCCGGAGCTGCTCAGGGACGAACCGGACCGGGAAGGGTTGGTGGTTGTTTGGGTCGATAAACCAGCAGCGCAATACAGCCGAGCGCGTAGATGCTGTTCTTGGCGAGCTTGCTCCACTCAAGCGGCTTGGAGGCGAGCCCGCAACCGCAGTCGATTTCAAGACCTTGCCACAGCGCCATGCCGGTGGCGCCGATGAACATGCACAGCATGCACAAGATCAGGAACGCGCCCGCGTGGCGAAAATATGGAATCAGCAGCGCGATCCCGGCCAGTATTTCCAATGGCGGCAAGATAAACGCGATCTGGTTGATGTAAATTGATGGGACTTGGAGATAGCAGGCGATGTTCTGTGCGAACACGCCGGGGGTCTTCATTTTGAGATAACCAGCGTAAATGAAAAGCACCGCCAAGCAGATGCGCAGCAACCATGTGAAGGCACCGATGGGAAGCATGAGGGCGATCAGTCCGAGCAGCAAAAAGGCGATCGGCACGACGAATTTCGCGATCTGGAAATAGTCTTTCGACGCAAACAAAGCTTTTACCTTAGCTCCGTTGAGTCCGGGTCTTGTGGGTATTGGCGGTGTTATGGCTGGCAGGGTGGGAGGAACCACGCCCACCGCTGGCAGGATGGCGGTGGGATTATTCGTGTCGGTGCCTGACGCGGCCGTGGAATCTGGGGTGGCTGGGTTGTCTGAGGTGCCTGAGGTGCCTGAGGTGTCTGGGGTGTCTGGGGTGTCTGGGGTGTCTAAAGCGGCGAGCGAATTTTCGAGTCGTCCGCCGTTGGCGGTGTAGTCGGAGAAGCCCTCCGCGTAGAATTTCACATCGGGTTCGGGGAGGCCGAGCGAGACCAAATACTGACTGAGTTCGAAGGCTTTGGAGCAGAACTTGTCGCCGCAATATACCAGCGTTGGTTTGCTGAAGTTTTCGGTATAGGCTCCCAGCAAACCCTTGAGTCCGTCACGCGACGCGGTTTCGTACGGCACGGATTTTGCGCCGGGGATGTGCCCGAGTTCGTAGAGATTTTTGTCACGCGCATCGATGATCAAAACGACCGGGTCCTCGCTGGCGGCGACCGCCTCGTCGAAGCCGACCGGAAAGAGTCCGACTTCAAGACCTTTGGCGAGGTAGTCGACATTGCCATGCTCTTCCTCCACGGCGGGTACTGGGGCTGGTGCAGCTGCTGCGGCTGGAGCAATTGCTGCGGCTGGAGCAATTGCTGCGACTGGTGGGTTCTCTGGTGTCGCGGCTGGCTTCTGTTTTACGTCGCCTGGTTTCGGGAACAGACGAAGTTCGGGTGCCTGAGCTTCTTTTGGCTTGGCGGGTTGCGCCGGCTTTTTCTGCTGGTCTTGTTCGAGAAGCTTGTTCCGCTGTTCGGCTTTGCGTTCCTTGTTGATGCGGCGGTTATCCATGCGCTGTTTGCTGAGCGCGTTGATGCTGGGCATGTCGACTGCGACATACTCCGGCTTTTGAAAGTATTCGAAGCCTTGAAAGAGTAGGGCAGCGGCGAACAGCCCTTGGACGATGCGGAGAAATGCGTGGTTCATTTGGACTCCTCCGTGTTCGCGGGCTCAGCAGGAGCAGGAGCGGGATTGAGCACGCGCGTGTTGCCATTGGCAATGAAGCCATTGGCGCTTTTGCAGCCGCGCGCTTGGTTGATCTTGCCCTTGGCATCACGGAACTCGTGGCCGTCGTCATTCATGTACCAGTCGGATTTCACCCAATCGATTTTCTTTTGATGGGGCTTCTCCACGGTCGGGACGGCGGAGAAGCGCATTTTGTGGTTGAGGATTCCGATGCCGTAGGCAGCGGCTACGATGGCAAGGATCGCGATGATGTTGAGTAACGCACGCATGATAAATGGAGATGGGGGTTGTTGCTTGGAATTGTATTGAAAGACTTCGTGTGGGAAGTCGATTTCTTTTCGACAGCATACCTTGCTGATGTTGAACCTACTGTATCGAACTTGTAAAAAGGAATTTTTCGCTATGCCCGCCAAGCCCGAACCCGAACCATCCCCTCTCGAAGGCAGACAAGCCCCCGCCTTCAACCTTGTCGGCAGCGACGGCGCAAGCCACGCGCTGAAAGACTACCAGGGCAAAACCGTGGTGATCTATTTTTACCCCAAGGATGCCACCCCCGGTTGCACCAAACAGGCCTGCGCCTTCCGCGACTTTAATGCAGATCTGCTGGCGATGGACGTGGTGGTGTTCGGGGTGAGTGCCGACTCGATTGCCAGCCACGAGAAGTTCGTAGCGAAGCAAAAGCTGAATTTCGTGCTGCTGTCCGACGAGGACAAGAAGATGATCGAAGCCTACGGTGCCTGGGGCGAGAAAAGCATGTACGGCAAAAAATACATGGGCATCATTCGTTCGACGGTGGTGGTCGGCCCCGATGGCAAGGTGCTCAAACACTGGTCTAAAGTGCGCGGCGCGGCCAAGCATCCGGCTGAGGTGGTAGAGTTTTTGCAGGCAGAGTAGGGCCGTCGTAGGTCCCATCTTTCCCATGAGATCCATGATGCACCTTCCGTTTTGGATCACCTCGCTTCTTTGGTTTCTCCTGATTGGCGCGAACGCGCAGGTGACCACGAACGGTCAAGGGACGGTCGAGATCACCGGCATTCCGATGGTGGTGCAGCAGGAGAACGCCTGCGCGCTGGCCTGCGCCGAACGCTTGTTTCGTCATCACGCCGCGCTGCAACTGCGCCCAGCGGCCACAACAAACGCGCTCGCAGCCGCGGCTTTCGATCCGGCTGATTTCGCGAAGGATGCGGGTGCCCACCACGAACGCGGCACCATGCCGGCGGACATGGTCAGCGCGCTGCGCAAACACGCGCCGCCGGCCGGCTTGCAGGTCCGCGTTCATCACTTGGATGGCGCCAAGGAACTGCTGGGCCACATCACCGATTACAACCGCATCGCCTCGCGCAAACCGGGCGAACCGTTGTTCCTCGACGAGACCCCGCAGGCCCAATTTTATCGTCAGGCCGAACGCCCGATTCTGCAACAAGTCCGGCTGGCGCGGGTGAAGGAGAAGGCCGCGTTCGAGAAGGCGGTGATCGCGTCCGTGGATGCCGGCCAGCCACTGATCTGGGTGGTGATGCTCAACGTCGCCGTCGAACATCCCGTCCCGCCGATCAAGGAAACCATCGGTCACGTTCGGCTGATCACTGGCTACAATAAAAGAAAGCGGCTGATCATTTACAGCGATACTTGGGGGCGTCGGAAGGATGCGCGCAAGGCGTTGCCGGTGGATACCGCGTGGATTATTTCCACCGGGTTGGTGGGACTCGAACCGGGTCCGGCGGACTAGGACATGACCGCAGAAGAGGCGGAGTACGCGGAATTTCGGACGCAAGATTCCGCGTATTCCGCGTATTTCCGTGGTCCAAGATCCGTGTTCATCGCTCTATTTCAGCGTCAGCCAAAGGCTCGGCAATTCCTGCAGAGCCAAATTTTCGAACTCGGTGGTCCGGCCTTTTAGCCGCAGCTTCACGGGTTGACGCCGAACCTCCTTCGCTTCTGGTGTCAGCGCCACCACGCGCACTGGGCCCTGCCAAGGCTTGGCCTTTTCGCCGGTGCTCAGTTCGATTTCAACGGCTCCGTCTTTGGCTGGGAGTTTCGGCGAACTCGCCTGAACGCCATCGGGAAGATCCAAGACGAGCAGATGCACCAGATCGGTGAAGCCCTTGTCGCGGGTCGCCTTCACCTTGAGTTTTACCGACCCGCCAGCCTTTAGCGTGAGGGCGTGCTGTTCGGTGTGGGCGGTCCATCCGGGCTGACGGCGCTCGCTCTCGAGCCGGTACAGGAGATTGCTGCCCGAACGTCCCGTGCGTTCGAACGCGGTGAGGGTGTAGTCGCCATCCGCGGGCGCGCTCCAATCGAGCAGCGGGTCGTGGCGATTCTTGTGCACGTCGTCCGCCTCCGTCGGCTTGCCTTTTCCGTTGGCGGCGGCGACGCGCAGCACCATGTCCAGCGGCAGCCGGTACTCGGCGGCGCGGACGCGGAAGCGCCAGAGATCGCCCTTCTTCGCCGCGAACGAAAAGATCTGTCCGGCCTCGTTTTCCAAGACACCGTTGATCGCGCCTTCGACGAGTTTCTGATCTCCCCGGCGTTCTTTGGCCTTCGGCATCATGGGGTTCTTCGTGGTGTTCTCGGTGCTCAAGGTGAGGCGATAGACGGCTTCGGCTTTGCCGGTAAAGGTGTGTCGGGAGGCGGGCGGATGCTGGAAGCCGGAGAGGCGCAGCAGATAGTCGCCGTCGCGTTTGGCGGTGAACGCGAGCCAGGGGTCGAGTCCGTCGCCGTCATGTTCGAACGCGAGTTCCCGCCCGGCTCGCTGTTCCAAAGAGGCCACGTGCAACAGAGGATCGACCGGGGCGTCGAGCACGTGGCAGGCGACGCGCGCCCAGAGCGTCTGCCCTTTTGTCAGCGTTACTTTATACGTGTCGATGTCTCCCGATGGATAGAATCTGCCGTTGGCGATGGCGGGCAGCGCGCTGATCACGGTCGCGTTCTCGGCCTTACTGTTCGGTTCCTTCTCGGTTTGTTCGGGGCCGGCTTCGACCGGCGAGACGACAAAGGGGCGTGGCGGGGAGGTGCCCTCCTCGTTGAACAAACGAAACGCGTAGACGCCCGGCGGCACATCCTTGGCGACCACGATTGCCACCTTGTTGTCTTGCGCCGCTTTGGCGACGAGGCCGGGATGATCAAACCATATCTTCGCCTTGTCCCAGGGCTTGGTCTTGCCGCCGATGCTGAGGATGACGGACGTACCGGGCTGGGCACCCGCGGGCAGCAGCCAGGCGACGTCGGGAACCTCCGCAAAACAGAGGGCGGGTAGCATGCAGACGAGCGCCAGAACTCCCCAGAAGGTTTTGAATTTCCGTCGGTCGGACCGCGCCTCCGGCGCCCGTCGGCCCCAACGGGGCCAAACAGTGTAGCCCGGGAGAAGCGAGCCACGAGCGCATCCCCGGGTTGCCTCTTCTAATTGCCAAGCGTCCCAAGGGGGGGCGACAATAGGCCGGTAGCAGATTGAATCGCTTGGGCTGGTACACAGACAGTTTGTCGCGCCCCGTTGGGGCGCATCTTCGCCGGTCCTCTCCCGGGGTTTCGTTCGTTCCTCACTGCACCCCGGGCTACGCTGTCTCGCCCTTTTGGGGCTGGCATCAGCGCGGCGCGTCATGTGCCGAGTTCGGGAATGGGCGAACCGCCGTTCACCAGCGCCACCGGCCGGCCGGCGGGCGTGCGCAAGGTCTGGCGATAGTCGACGCCCATCTTCTGGTAGATCGAACAGGCAAAATCTTCGGGGCTGTAGACGTTCGAGGCGGCGTAGTAACCTTTGCGGTCGGTCGCGCCGACAACTTGGCCACCGGGAACGCCGCCGCCGGCGGCGAGGATCGACATGGCGTTGGACCAGTGGTCACGGCCGCCGCGATCGTTGATCTTGGGCGTGCGTCCGAACTCGCCCAGGCAGAGCACCAAGGTGTTGTCGAGCAGGCCGCGTTCTTCGAGATCAAGCACGAGTGTGGCGAGGCCCTGGTCTAGCGGCGGCAGATGTTTGGTGAGGCCGTCGAAAATGGTTCGGTGGTGGTCCCAGCCGCCGTAGTACACGGTCACGAAGGAGACGCCCACTTCGACGAGGCGGCGCGCGAGCAACATCCGCTGACCCAGCGGGCTGCGTCCGTAGCGGGTTCGGAGTTTGCCGTCCTCTTTATGGATATCGAACGCGGCCTGCGCCTCCTTGGAGGTTACCAAGTCGACGCCCTGTTGCACGAAGCGGTCGAAGTCGACGGCGGGATCGGCGGCGGCGCGGTCGGCGAAACGTTGCATGAGATCGAGGTCGCGTCGGAGCAAGCGGCGCTGTTCGCCGCGGCTCTCGCTGATGCCCTTGGGCAGCACGACATCGCGCACTTTGAACGTCGACTTGTTCGGATCGTTGGCGATCAGGAAGGGTGCGTGTTCGGCGCCGAGGAAGTTCGGCCCGCCCGAACGCGACTGCCGGCCCAGCGTCATGTAGGGCGGAAATTCGGAGGCTTGGCCCGCTCGTTCTTTGGCGACCACACTGCCGAACGACGGATGAAAGCTCACGTGCGCGCCGCAGTTCACCGGCACCGGGGTAGGCGCACCGGTCATGAGATGATGGTTCCCCGAACCGTGGTTGTTGCTCTTGTGGATCACCGAACGAAGGACGGTGAAGCGGTCGGCCACCTTCGCGAGTTCGGGGACCTTCTCGCAGAAGTGCAGACCCGGCACGCTGGTCTTGATATCGCCCCACTTGCCGCGCACCTCTTTCGGCGCGTCCGGCTTGGGGTCGAAGGTTTCGTAGTGCGAAGGGCCGCCGTCGAGCCAGATCAGGATGCAGTTGCGCTTTGGTTTTCCCGAGGCCGCTTGAGCTTGGAGGAGCGGGGCAAGGCCGAGTCCGGCGACGCCCAGACCTCCGAGGCTTCCGAGTCCGAGTTGGAGGAAGTCGCGTCGTGTTGAACCTGCGCAATTGCGAAACATATCTCATAAGTTACGAGTGAACCGCCCCGTTTCCAGCGGTAAAACCGGATGAATTGCGAAACGTCGTGGCATCGGACCGGTCTATATGAACATTGGCCTAACGCCTTTCGGGTGACTTTGTGTCACCGCTACGCGGCTACCGTTTTTACTCGATTCCAAACCGTGGCCTTGCCCTTCGGGCTACAACCACGGCTATTCGGATGTCACCGCTAACGCGGCTACTCCTCTAGCGCGTTTAACCTCTAACCAACTAACGCCGCTATCTTCCACGTTCTGTCTGCCATCTTCGTCTACACTAGTGGTTGAACACGAACTCAGCCGAATTGAACAGCGACCAGAGAATGTCCTCCAGCGCAGTTTGCCGCGATGCGTCTTTCGCGTCGAAGGCTTTGCGCGCGACGTTTGTTTCCTCCGCGGTCGGCGGTCGGCTCAGGGCGGCGAGGTAGAGTTCCTCGATAGCGGCTTCTGGTTCCAGCTCCGACTTCGCAAGTGTTGCTACGCGCCCGTTTTCGTCCGCGAGCCGACGCTGAATGTCCTCGGCGTGCATCAGGTGGAGCGTCTGCACCAGGCTGGTCTCTTGATTGCGTTCGCAGGGCGGATCCTCGGCCGCGTCGGGCCGCCCGAAGGCGTCGAGGAAGTCGGAGGCGATCTTCACGTTCCAAGTGTGTACGGCGCGCGAACCGGGGGCCATGCCCTCGAACTTGTGCGGCACACCGGTGGCGTCGGCCACGAGGTCGGCTAGTACTTCGGCGGGAAGGCGGCGGCGCAACGAACGAGAAAAGTTGCGCTGGTCACCCGCATTGCTCGCGGTCGGCGCGTCCGAACGCTGATAGAGTTCGGACGCGGTGATGGTTCGAATCAAATGATGCAGGTCGAAGTCGTGCTTCGCAAAGTCGGCGGCGAGGGCGTCGAGGAGTTCGGGGTGCACCGCCGGGTTGCTGGCGCGGAAGTCGTCGACCGGTTCGACAAAGCCGCGGCCGAAGAACGCGGCCCAAACGCGGTTGACCATCGCCTTGGCGAAGAAGTCGGTGCCGAGCGCCCAGTCGGCGAACACCTCGCGCGGGTCCTGTCCTTCGGCGATCTCAATCGGGTCGGCCCCAGGCGGAACCGGTTTCATCACCGCCTTGGTTACGGGGTGCAGCAGGTCGCGCCCCGGCGCGTGCCAGAACGTTTCGTGGTCACCGGAGATCGGCGGCGACACGCCTTTGCCCTTGCGCTTGAGGTCCTTGAAGAACGCGGCGGTCTGGTAAAAGTCGGTTTGGCTCCAGCGTTCGTTGGGATGGTGGTGGCAACGCGCGCAGTCGAGCCGCACGCCGAGGAACAGCCGGGTGAAAACGTTGGCGAGATCGGTGGCTTCCCGTTTGTCGCGGTAAACCACGGTGGGGCCGTGGCGGTGGGTGTTGCCTTCGGCGGTGAGAATCGCGCGCGCGAATTCGTCCATCGGCTGGTTGGCGCGGAAGCTGGCGCGCAGCCACTGGTCGATCACATACACGCTCTTGATGCCGGCCCGGTCGGGGTTTGGACGGAGCAGGTCGGCCCACTTGCCGGCCCAGTACTCGGGGGTGTTCGGATCGCGCAGCAGGACCTTCACCCAAGCGGCGCGCTTGTCTTTGCTTATGTCGGCGAGGAAGGCGCGGGCTTCGTCGACGGTCGGGGCGCGTCCGGCGATGTCGAGGGCGGCGCGCCGCAGGAAGGTGGCGTCGTCGCAACGGGTGGACGGTTCGAAGCCGAGGGCACGCAGGCGGGGCCAGGCCTGCGTGTCGATGAGGTTCGCCACCGGCAGTTTTTTAAAGGCGCTGGCGGGAATTTCGTTGGTCGGGGGAACGGTGACGGCGCAGACCGCCACCTGGCCCATGTAGCGCGCGAGCACGGCCGCCTCGCCGGGTTGCAGAACGGCCCGAACGCGTCCGGACGCGTCCACCTCGGCCGCGACCGGATCGGTGGCGTCGAACAGCGCGAGTCCGGTGACATCGCGGCTCGATTTGTCGTCGAAGTGGGCGGTGACCGCGAGGTCGAAGGCGCCACCCGGGTCGACGGTTTTTGCCGCAGGCGTTACGCTGATCCGAACCAGCTCTGGCCCGTCGCGATCGTAGGCCATGCCGTCCTCGATCCAGGCCACCAGCGTGTTCCACGCTTCCGAACCCGGCTTAAAGCGCTGACCACCTTCGTGCGGCAGCAGCCGCGAGGGTTTGCGCAGCAGCAGGCTGTGTTCGGGGGCGGCGGGGAAGATGCGTCGACCACCCGCGGCGTGTACCACCGCGCGATAGTCGGCTTGCGGATCGAAGGAAAACACCGTGAGCTGGAAGCCGGCCTGACCTCCTTGCCGCGCGTGGCATTCGCCGGCGTTGCAACCGGCGCGGTTGAGGACCGGGAGAATGTCGTGCAGAAAGGAGAGCTTCGGCGTCGGTTTTCGTTCGGGAATGGCGGCGGGCGTTTTACGCTTCAGGTGCTTGTCGTGTTCGAGCAACCGGCCGGCCGCGTCCACCGCGAACCAGCCGTCGCCGTTCGGGGCGAGGTCGTGCAGCGGTGGTCCGGGATCGCTGGACCGATCTGCTTTGGTCGACTTGTCCTTGTAGCGGCGCAGGCGTCCGTCGAGTCCGGTGGCGAACAGGCCGGCCTTGGTCCACTGCAAGCCGGAGATGTCGGTGTCGTGGCCCGAGAGGGTGCGTTCGATGAAGCCGATGCGCCAGTCCCAGACTTGGATGCGTTGGTCGCTGCCACCGGAGGCGAGCAGTTTGTCTTCGGGGTCCAGTGCGAGCGCGGTGACATAGCTGGTGTGGCCTTCGAGGGTTCGGACGACCGTGGCGAAATCGTTGCTCCAGATCTTCACCGTGCCGTCGACCGAAGCCGAGGCGAAGTGCCCGTCAGAGAGCGGCAGGAGTTCGGTGATGCTGTCCGGGTGGCCGGGCGTGAGTGTGGGTTTGGCGTCTTTCTTTTTGGCATCCCATCGCCACAACGAACTCGGACCACCGGGATCGCCCACCGCCGCCACGAGGATCGAACCTTCCCAGGCGAGCGCCGTGACCAGCCCGTCGGTCTCGAAGGTTCGTTCGTCGATCAGGATCAGGCCCTGCGAGGCGGAGGCGAGTTTGCCGTCTTTGCTCAAGGCGATGGCGCGAACCGCATCGCGATGAACGCTGTTGGTGGTGACGGAGCCCTTCGCGTTCCGAACCAGAAGCTCCGCTCCGCTTGACCAAGCCAGGTTGTTTGTGTCTGAAGCGATGGCGAATCCGGGTTGATAAAATGCGGGCAGTTCGCGCGGCTCGACACGTCCCGGCGACGCTTCGCGCATCGCCTCCCCGTCCCACGGCAGACCCTCGCGCACCCAGTTTGCGAGCAGCGCGATTTCCTCGTCTTTCAGTTGGCCTTTGGGCGGCATATGTTCGTCCGCGTCCGCGTCCAGCACGTCGATCAGTCGGCTTTTGGCCGGCTTGCCCGCCACGACGACGGGTCCGTTTTCCGACCCCTTGAGTAGCGCCTCGCGGGTGTGCATCCGCAGTTCCGCCTTGGCCTTCTTTTGGTTGTGGCAGTCGATGCAGTTCGCCTTGAGGATGGCCATGACCCGTGTTATTTGCGCGGAGGTTTCCGCGTCGGCGGCCATCGAATGGCACGACAGCACAAGCAATAGAATAAGAACGAATCGGAACATCATCGCCATTATAGCAAGAAGGGTTTGCCTCAAAAAGCCGATAAACATCGCTATATGTTCGCACGCCGTCGTAGGCCTATTCGCCTTATTTTAAGTATTCTTCCTTTAGATTTCTTAAGTCTGATTCGAAGACGAAAGGATTCTGGCAAAGCTCGGGAATTGGGATCTCGGGTATGTAAATGGTTTCCAGCTTCAATTCACAATCTGAGATTTCAAAGCTGCTTTTTCTTTCGGTTATTAGGATGACAAAATCTGGAACGTCCTCGTCAGCTTTCAGGCGCTCTTCATCCATTGAGAAGTGCCAGCAGATTTCATACATAGAAATATCGTATTCACCATTTGGGATCTCGAAGCTCTTTCCTTCAATCGTTGTCTCATCCGTATCGAAGGTATAGCCGCTGCCCCAAAACCTGCCCGACTTCACGTTGATTCCCAGTCGTTTGATTGGGCTTGTAGCGTAGGCCTTTTCAATATCGCTCAATTCTTCGTCCGCTAATTTGATCCGGAATCTTCCATCGCCGCCAACGTTAAATCCGAAAAACAAACCATCTTTAATCCCCTGAATCGCCCTTAATTCATATTCATCTAGGTCGCCGCCTTCATATTCTTTGATTACCAAAGGAACGTAGAAAACAAAACGGGCACCATCCGTTCCTAGTAGTATCGATTGATTCATATATCTTTCAATAATCAGTTTAAGTAGGGGTCTATCCGCCTCTTTGCCCGTGGACAATACAAATTAGGAAGTTGATCGTGCAATTGTACATCGTGCCAAGAGCCGCGTTAGCGGTGGCACCCTGAATAGCCCCGGCTGTAGCCCTCAGGGCAAGGCCGGGTTGAAAAGGGCCAACCTTAGCCGACCGGGATGCCCCGCTTGCCGAGCGCGACGGCGTGTTCCGGGCGGAATCGAGTTGGCCGCATGTACCACGCCCCGCCTCGCCAGACAGAGGAGCCGCTTCGCTGAGGCAAAAGAATGTGGGGCAAAGGAATGGGTCTCAGCCAGCGCGTTGCTCAGGCTTGGCTGGTTCCGGGCTCAACGGCCTTCGCGCGGCCACTCTGCACGTTGGGCTCTTAGGGACGCGACATGACTGGCCCACCATGTGGGTTCTTCGAGGACGGTCTCTGGATCCAAGCACCAACGGATAAATGCGGCGACATCTCTTGGAGTAACCACAGCCGGAGTCCTTTCAAAAATCGGATTGTTACAGTTTCGCTCTCGCCAAGCAAGGCCGCACCATCGACTTGCATGTGGATGTCTTCAAGTGTCCGGGTTAATCCCGCGCTAGCGGTGGCACAAAGTCACTCGAAAGAGCGAGCGGCTATTCACCGGCCTGATGGGTTTGAAAAGGGCATCAGTAGCCGAAAAGCCTGTAGCTGGCGCTCAGGTTCTTGAAGTCCGTTGTTTAGGCCTTCGGTAAAATAAAGCCGAAAGAACGGTCCGGCTCTACATCCAACATGCAATCCGGTATTAGGAAATGATCTGGCGAGAAATCTGGCCAGTGTAATCTTCGGGCCAATCTTGTGAATGCAAGACCTCCGAGGTCACACGCGGAATTCGTCTGCCCGCTGTCTCTCTTTAGATATTGAACCCATGACTCAGCTGAAGATTGCACCTCTTCTGCAAACCTCTCTTTGTCTCTAATCAATAATGCTTTGGCCATTCCTGCCATATGGGGATAGTCCTGCATTGGCTGAATTTTGACTCCTGTCTCCGTCTTCATCTCAAATATATCGGATAGGAGCTCGACAAAGTCGGTAACAAAAACAGGAAATGGAACATGTTCCCTTATGGCCGAAAATAGATTCAGGGCTTCCTCTTGGGCCTGGTGATCTAACACCATTCCTCGAATCAAAAGACTATACCTGCTGTCGGTTATAGACTCAGAATTTTCTGGCCTCATTTCCATAAACTCCTGCCACGCGAGCTTCATATTTTCAAACGAAGCGACCAGATAATTGATTGCCACCTGGGGCTTCTCGTCAGCAATTTCGACGAAGGCCGCATTTTGATAGGCTCCCACGAGCCTGTACGGAAGCCGGCCACCAACTTTATGCTTATCTAGTTTCCTTGAATGCATCTCCATTAGGATCTCAGTTCCCGCCCGCCAGCGTGAAATCATATCGGGAGTTATTAGAGGGTTTTTCACGGTAGAACTCCAAAAAAATCTATCACCACTCGACCCCTCTACCGTTCCGAAGCAATCGACTCAAAATAGCGCTCGACCAAATCACGGTACTCCGCTGGAACACCATCGGTACGGGTGCGGCCGGTGCGTGAGTCGACTTGGCCACGCAGGCGCGACCAATCGCTGGCGCTGACGCCGAGTTTTTCGAGGGCGGGGGGGACGGCGGAGAAATCATGTTCGGGCGCGCCGCCACCTTCGGGTGAATCGCCTTCGCCGGCTTCGCCTTCTTGTTGGCCCTCGCCTTTGTTTTTCGCCATCTGGCCGGGCTTGCCGCCGGCTTGGCCGGGTTGTTGCGAACCGGGTTGGCTGCCGGGTTCGCCGCTGGGCTGACCGGGCATGGGCACGGGCATGCCCTCGGAACGTCCGGCTTGGGGGAGGCCGGGGATGCCTTTCGACAGGCCGAGTTTTTGTTGGGCTTGTTGGGCGGCGAGGTCGAGCGCGTCGGCTGCTTCGGACGCGCCTTGTTGCATGTCGGCGGGCGAGTCGGTGGTGCTGGCTTGCGCGGCGGACTCGAGCGCGTCGGCGAGAGGATTCTCTCCGCTGGCTGCGCCGGCCTGGTCACTGGCGGCTTGTTCGGCGGCTTGTTGGGCGAGGGCTTGGAGTGATTCGAGGGCGGCGCGGAGTTGTTCGGCGGCGGTTTGTTCGGCGTCCATTTGTTCCTGCGACGGTTCGCCTTCGCCCGTTCCCGAACCGTCTTGCGACCCTTGTGCCGCTTGTTGTTCGGCGTCGGCGGCGGCGGCAAGTTGTTGACCGGCTTCGAGTGCCTGGCCGGCTTGGGCGTCCTGTCCAGCGGCGGCTTCGGCGGCGGCGAAGGACTTGGCTTGCTCGGCGAGTTCGGCGGCTTGCTCGGCCATGGTCTCGCGCGTTTTGGCGAGGGCTTCCTGCAAGTCGCCGGCGGCGAGCGCGTCCATTTGTTCGGCGAGTTGTTGTTGGCGTTCGGCGAGTTCGTCGCTGCCGGGGGCGTTGCTATTTTCGAGCGCGGCGGCGGCTTGTACGGCGGCGGCGCGGGCGGCGTCGAGGTCGCCCGCGGCCATTTGTTCGGCGGCCTCAGTGGCTGCTTGGGCGGCGTCCGGGGTGGGGGATCCGCTGGGGCTTGCGCCTGGTGGATCTTGGCCGTTGTTGTTCCCCGGTTCGCCCTCACCGTTTGCTTGACCGTTCGGCATCGGCTCGCCTTCGCCGGAAGCCCCGCTTGGTGATCCGTTCGGGTTGTCGCCGCCAGATGCTTCCGCGTTTTCCTCGGACCCGGCTTGCTCTCCGGAGGGATTGGTCGGGTCCGAAGTCGATCCGGCTTCGGCGCCTGCGGGATTGGGGTTGCCTTCGGTTCCTGGTTTGCCGGTTTGTTCGCCTGAGGGTTGTGCGCCTTCTCCGGACGGCGCACCCTCGCTGGGCTTGCCGGCGTCTGCGGCTTCCACGGACGCGGCTTCAGCGGCCAGCGCTTGCTGTTGCGCGCCGATGGCGTCTTGCAGGGCGTCGCGGAGGGCTTCGGTTCCGTCGGATCCCGAACCTTCGGTGCCAGCTGGACTGTCTTGCGTGCCGGCCTTCGAACCATCCGCCGCGCCTTCGCGTCCGCTCGCTGCGGCTTGTTGCAGGGTCTCCTGAATGGCGGCGAGTTCGCCGGTGGCTTGCGCGAGTTCGGCGCTGCGCTGTGCAGCGGCTTGCCGTTGACCGGCCATGGCCGCGTCGTCTTTTTGCATCGCCTCGCCGATCTGGCTGGTGGCGTCGGCTTGTTGCGCTTGCAGGGGATCGAACTGATCGGATGGCTTGTTGCCATTGTTCGCGGCGGAGGCTTCGGCGCTGGGTTCCGAACCGGCTTGTTCTCCGCCCGGCTGTTCTCCGCTTGGTTGCTCCGCAGATTCCGAACCAGACTCGAGCGCGCCGGCGGCGTCGGCGATGCCGCGTTCGCGGTCGGCCAGCTCTTTGATGTCGGCCAACTGTTGTAGCTGCTCTTGCAGTTCGGCGAGGTCTTTCTTCATCTCTTCGAGGGCGTTCTCCGCCTCGCTCATGTTCTGTGCGACTTGTTGGCGCAACGCGTTCTCTTGTTCTTGGGAATCGGTGAGCGGCACGCGTTCGGCATCTTGCACCGCGGGTTCGGTGAACGCGTCTGCGGTTTCGCGCGCCTCTTCGCCGAGTTGGTTCATCATGCTTTCGGACAGGGCTTCGGCGAGTTCGCGGGTCTCGGCGTCGGCTTCGCGGGCGCGTTCGGCGACCTCGAGCGGCGACCCTTTTTTTGCGGCGGCTTTGGCGTCTTGGACGGCTCTCATCGCCTTGTCGAGTTCCTCGCGGGCGCGGGCGGCTTGGCGTTCGATTTCTTGGGCGAGTTGCGAGTCGGCGTCTTTGTCGATGCCGATGAACACCGGTCGACTCCTGCCGCGTTGCTCGTCCGGAGAGATGTCCCAGGCTTCTAACCAGACTTTGATGGCCTGGGTCTTGCTGAGGTCGAGGTCGCGGAGTTTCAGCACCGCGCCGATATCGAACGAGGCCGGTTCGCCCGGAACGGCGGAGGCGGCGAAGGCATCGGCAATCGGGATGCGCAACGGCTCGCCCGCGCCTTCGACAACAATCTCCATGCCAGCTACGCCGCTATCGTCCTCGACGTAGGCGCCAAGGTGGAGACTCGCGTCCGAACGCAGTCGGAGTTTGGATTCGAGCGGCAGCAGCAGGTCCACGGTGGGCGCGCCGTCGGGGACCGGGTCGAACATCCGCGTCGCCTCGCCTTCGAAGCCGTGTCGGTCGCGCATGCGCAGGGTGATCGGTCCGGCGTGTTCGGGCGTCAGTTCGAACGACCAGCGGGCCAGTAGGCGGGTGGACTCGGTGAGCCGTTCCGCGCGTTCGGGGTCGCCGTACCACAAGCCGAACTGACCGATCTCTTTGTTGGGCACGAGTTCGACGTGGATGATCGAACCGACGACCGCGCTGACCAGTTCGTTGGTCTCCGTCACCCGACCCAAACCGGTGTAGGCAGGCCATTCGACGTCGACGTTCAGCTGCTCGGCGCTCGGTCGGTCGACGACTTCGATGTCGTGCCAGGCGCTTAGCCGGCGGCCGCAGGCAATGCGGTACCGGAACGATTCGTCGGCCTCGGGAATGTGCAGGGCGAAGTGCTGAACCAGCCCGCTGGTGTTGGCGGACTGGCTGGTGTGCAGCAGTTGTAATTGTGGCATGCGTTCGCGCGACCGGGTGCCGTCGGGTCCGCTGCGTTCGAGAAACACCGGCGGCGGACGGCGCTGCACTTCCATTTGCATGGTGAGATCGATGGGGGTTCCGCGCAGGGCGACGAGGTCGCCGGGTTCGATCTTCATACCACTGGACCAGACGTTGCCGATGTCCATCCACGGCATCAGGGTGCGGCCGGCGAGACGGAAACTTTTGCTCGGCTGGACCGCGAAGATGATCAGCATCAGCGCCCCAACCAAGAAGGCGGCGTTGCGGAACGGCCGGACACTACGGCTGGTGATTTCCTGGTCGGGATCGATCTTTTCCACATCCGCTAGCGCACCGTGAACCACCGACTTCACCATGGATTGCGATACGCCGGGGTCGGGGTGGCGCGAGAGTTCGATGGCGGAGGAGAGGCGTTCTTCGAGTTCGGGGTGGACGGTCTCGAGGTGGCGGGCGATCTCGAGTGGCTTCAGCTGCTTCCGGCCCGGGCGGTACAGCCAGCGCCAGACGAAGAATAGAACGATGGCGAGTCCGGCGGCGCTGAGCGCGAACTGCATCCAGCGCTCCGGTGGCGAGAAAATCAGGTCGATCAACATCAGCGAAAGCAACACGCCGATGGCCACCGCGATCACCCCGAGAATGCCACGGGTGAACTGCACCTCGCGCACGCGGTGGTTGAGTTCGTCCATGGCTTCGAGGACGGGTTGGTAGAGGTCGGACATTCTGGAAGGCGGAAGGCGGAAGATAGAAGATGGAACGCCTTGGCTTGCTATTTTTTGCCTTGTGGTAGTTCGAGGCGGTAGCTGGTTTCGCCAGGGAACAGGACGTGGAGTTTTTGCGCCGCGTCGCCGAGGTGGTTGATGAACTGCACGCTGAACTTGCCGGCGGGCTTGGCGTGGAGCTGGTATGTTTTCAGCGCGCTGGCATCGAGATTCCAGGTGGCGGTGATGGTTACCGGCAGGCGCGCGACCCGTTGGCGGTTGCTGTCGGGAACGTCGGCGTTCCAAGGGAGTGGCTGGCTGCCGAGGGTGGTGAATGCCATGGTAAAGGTGGGCTTCGGGGCTTCTTTGGGTTCGAAGTGGACGTTGGGTTCGAAGTGGACGTTGGGTTCGAAGTGAAAGTCGAGGGTGTCGGTGATGAAGGTCTGGGCCTTGGCGAACAGGGCCGCCTTTTCCTTCTCGGGGGTCGACTGCAGGACCGCGTTTTCGAGGTAGGGTTCGTGCAGGGCTTGGTCGGCGAAGCAACGGGGGTCGATTTCCACTGCGATGGTCGCGATGGTTGCGTTGGTCGCGTTGGTCGCACTGCCGTCGACGAGGAAGGTGGCGCGTACTGGGATGTCGGGAATTGGATGTCCGAACGCCGACAGGGCAGCGAAGAACATCAAAGAAAGGAGGAATTTCGACATCGTGGAACCGATGTTGGTTGAGGGCAAATGAATCACGTGGGGTTCATGTTACCACGGAGCAAACATGGCGACCAACGGTTCTTTTCAGTTCAGGCAGGATCAAGGTTCAAAATTCTGCGTTCGCAAGCCAACGACGACTTGAGTCGATCCCTTACTTTGGCTCCACGATTTTGATGCTCCCCCAATACCCGAACTCGTTCATCCAGTTATTGGCGCGGTTCTCCAAGCTGAGGGTGATGGTTTTCCCGGCGAACTTCGACAGGTCGATGTTCAGGGTGAGCCACTCGTCGGTCACGGTTTTGGAACTGACGATTTGGTCGTGCAGCACTTCTTTGTCAGCCCGAACCCGCAAGCGCCAATCGCCGTGCGGATGGTAACTGGCGCGAACATGGAGTTCGGTTTTCTTGCCCTTCGCGATCGCGACTTTGCGGATCAACTGGCACGGGACTTCGCGGTTTTTCGGATGCGTCTGGAAGCCCTTGCTGTTGCGGAATTCGGTCAGACGTTTCACCCCGCCTTCGCCCACGCTGATGGCGACAAAGCCAGGAGCGAACTCGTTGACGGTGCGGTTCCACCGTTCGGTTGTGGCGCGCTTGCTAGCGCTTGGGTTCGACGTTGTCGCGCCACTGACCAGACGGCGCGAGACCGATTCTTGCAGGTGGGGGATGCGACCTTCCATGGCGGTTGTCAGGGCCTTTTCTGGATATTGGGTGACGGCGGGTTCGAGCGCGAGCCACAGCACGCAGGGAATATTGTGATCGTCGATGTCCTCTTCATGCTTCGCCAACTCGGCAAGAATCGGCCAGCGTTGTGGGATCGGCATGCGATGCAGTGCGGAGGCGAGATAGAGTCGAACCACCGCTGAGGAATCGCCTTTCGCCATCGTCACAAAACGGGCGCGAACGTCTTCGGAAACCTTGCTGTCTTCGCATAGCAATTGGATCGTCCAGGAGCGGATGTACTCATCGTCGTGGTCAAGCAGCTCGATCAGTTGGGCGCGCTTCGCACCGTCAAAACGGCCGGTCACATGCATCGCCCAGAACGCGCGCAAGCGCTTGGCCGACGTGGTCGCCTGCTCGAACTGTTGATCCAGCGCCGCGTGCACCGCGCTGCGATCCAGTTTTTTTGTTGCGGTTCGTGCATGCAGTTCGACGCGGGCGTTGCGCACATACCAGTCGTTGGCGTGGGTCTGCATGGCGACCAGTTCGAGGTCGCTGAGGGCGCCGATGTTCGGACGCGCAATCTTGTTGGCGCCCTTGGGCATGATGCGATAGATCCGTCCGCTTTTGGGAAAGTTGATGGTGTTGCCGCAAATGTCGGTGTCGTGCCAGTCGAGAATATAGACGCCGCCGTCGGGTCCGATTTCGACGCTGAACCCGACCCACGCGAGGTCGTTGACGGGCATGAAATCGTCGCCGTGTTTGCCGATATAGCTGGAGCCTTTTCGTTCCATGTAATCGATGAGCACCGCGTGTTCGTGAATGTTGCACATGAACAGTTGGTCGCGATATTTTTTTGGAAAGGTGTCGGCGAGGTAGAAGCGCGCGCCGCCGTGGGCCGATAGATGGGTGTGGTCGCGAATGGTTTTGATGTGCTCGTACACGTACGGGTTGACGTGCTGTTTGGACTGTTTGTGGTACACGCCGCTTTGCACGATGTGAAAGAGGTGGGGGATGACGCAGCAGGTGGCGAAGCCGTGGCCGACATCATTAAAGTCAAAGCCCCAGGGGTTCGACAGACCGCGGGCGAAAATTTCGAACTCCTTTTTCACCGGATGAAAGCGCCAGATGCCGCCATCGATGAACAGTCGGTCTTCTTTGGGCGTGCCCGGCTTGCCGACCAACGAACTGGTGAACACACCTTGGCAGCCGTACAGCCAGCCGTCCGGTCCCCAGATAAAACTGTTCAGGGTTTCGTGGCGATCGCGAATGCCCCACCCGTCGAGCAGCACTTCGGGTTCGCCGTCGGCCACATCGTCGCCATCGGCATCGGGGATGAACAACAGTTCGGGCGGTGCGCCCAAGTATACGCCGCCAAATCCGACCGCGATGCCCGAGGCAAATTTGATGTCCTCGCTGAAGGTTTTCTTGGTGTCGAACACGCCATCGCTGTTGGTGTCTTCGAAGATTTGGATCCGGCTGAGGTTTCCCATGCGGTGCGCGCCGCGGTTGAAATAATTGTAATTTTCGACCACCCACACGCGTCCGCGGTTATCAAAGGTGAACGCGATCGGTTCGCCGATGTCGGGTTCGGCGGCGAAGATGGAGACCTCAAAGCCTTCCGGAATGTCCATGTTCTCCACCGCTTGGGTGGGCGTGAGGAATGGCGCGTTGCTGGTGCGGTGCTGTTTGCCGCGGTTCTGGGCTTGGGCGAGTTGGAGCAGCAGGAAAGCAACGATCAGACCTCGAACCAGTGGAACCAGCGAGGCGGCAAATGGAGCGTGCGGGCGGTGATTTTTCATCTCGTGATGTATGGGTGGTTTACGGAAGTTCGACCTGCGTTTTGGTCTGCATGTATTTGAAGAGGTGAAGCACCTCGTCGGGTTTGAGCGTTTCGAGCAGGCCTTCGGGCATCATGGAAATGGGGGTGACCGTGCGCTTTTTAATGTCGGACTTGGCGATCGTGTTCTTTAAGCCGACCATGCTGAGTTCGACTTTTTGATCGTCTTCCAGCGTCAGCGTCCCGGTCAGGATCTGGCCGTTCTTGGTGTGCACGGTGACCAGCTGGTACGCGTCCTGGATGTCGCCGCTGGGGTCGACGATGTTCAGCAAGAGGTAATTGAGATCGGCGCGGTTCGACCCGGTCAGGTCGGGTCCGATGATGCCTCCTTCGCCGTACAACTTATGACAAGCCAAGCAGCTCTTCTGGTAGATCAGCCGGCCTTGCGCCGCATCCGCTTTGGCGAGCGCCGTGGGCGTCGCCATCTTCTTGTACTTCTCGATCTGCGCCTCCTTGTTTTCGGACAAGTCTTTGACACCATACCTTTTGCTGAATGATTCGCCCAACATGCCACTCAAGGAGCGAGACACGTAAGCCGGAATCGCATCCGCCGGAACGCGTCCGTTGTCGAGGGCGCCAAGCAGGGCCTCGGCGTAGGGCTTGCGCGTGGCCAGCGTGTCGATCACCGCGCGCTGCGCGGGTGGCGAAAATGTTACGTAACGATCTAATAGAAGGATGGGCGCACGCGGCGCGTCGAAGGTGCTGAATCCGCGAATGGCATCTATTTGTAGCGCCTCTTCGTCGACGAGTTTCTCGAGAATCGGGACAAGCTCTTGCCGTTGTTGCGCCAGTAAGGACCGGAGGGCTTGGCGGCGGGTTTCGGTGGGTTCGCTTTTGTCCTCCAGAGTGGCCAGCGCGTTTTGCGTCGCGTCCTCATCGCCGAACAGTTGACTCAGGTTCATAGCCAATCGTTTGAGTTCGGCATCGTCGCTGGACGCGATCTCGGCACTGGCGGTGCGCCACGCGGGTGGCGCCGGAACATCACGTTGTCCGGCCATGCCTTTCAGCATGCCCTTAATCAGCGCTTTCTGCGTCGCCGGATTTTTCTCTCCGGCAATCGCCTTGGTCAGCAAATGAAGGGAAACTCGTAACGGGATCTTGGTGTCACGAGGCCAGGCCTCGTTAATATTGTATCCATCTCGTTGGTTGTTGATGATCGGCGCTTTCGGTTGTGCTGGCGGTTCGGGTTTGGCTTGTGGTTTGGGCTTCTTGCTTTTGTCGTCCAGATTTTCCTTCAGCTCCGCGTCGGTAGGTGTGGCCGAAATCACGCCGGTCGCTGGCACCTCGACATGGGCGGTCCACAGAATGGCGTTCAACACGATGGTCCGAAACGAGTCGTCCTGCCAACTCACGTGCCGGTGCCCACCGGTAAATCCAAAGCCGCGTCCTTTGTTGTCGGGGCGCTCGTAGGCCCAGGCCACGTGCATGGCTTCGCCGGCGGCGACCTTCTTGCGCACGGTCGGATTGCCACTACGCAACCCGTCTGGGCGCTTCAGCGTTTCCGCCGAAGGCAGGTCGGACAGGATTGGCGTGACCCCTTTCATGCCCTCGACAAAGCGCATATGGTAGTACCACTCGTCGTTCAGCTTGAAGGGTTTCACGCCGCGCGTAATCGGATGTTTTGGCAAGGTGTCGAAGGTCGGGGTCCAGTGGGGATTCACCGACCAGTTCAAGGCGCAGTGTCCGCCCATCCAGGAGAGAAAATAATCGCTCGGCGAAGCATCGACGGTTTCGGTCGCCCAGTGAATCATGACCACGCCGGTGCCCGCGTCCATGAAAGTATCAAATTCTTTCAGCCGTCGGTTCAGCATGTGTGCCGGCCCGCCGGTGCAAAAAATTACCACGGTCGCTGCGTCTTTAAACACGGATGGATTTTCCGGATATCCGTCTTTGGGCAGGACCACCGTTTCGACCTTGAGGTTTGCGGCTTGGAGTCGTTTGGCCAGCAAGAGATTGCCCGCGCGATGCTCGTGCGCCATCGGCCCGTGGCTGGGCTTGCCGGAAACAAAGACGATTTTTTTCGTCTCCTGTGCAGACACGGGTTCAAGCAACAGCGCCAAAAGCAGCAGGGGATAGAGGAAGAGGCCGAGTGGGTGATTCTTTGAACTCATGTAGAATACCTACGATTCAGTGGTTCGCGTCTTGTTGAAATTGGACCTGAAATATCTGAAATATCAAAAGTTCGTCATCGCCAAAATTGGCTGACCCGCCAGCGAGGGGACGAACCATAAAAGTTGTTAACAGGCCGCGAACAAAAAACATCTGTAAGCGGGCGTTTTTAAAGCGTACAGTTATCCAGAAGCCGAACGTTTTGTCTTCCCCCAAAAAAAACACCAATGGAAACACTGACATGATCAAGTACCTCCTCCCTATCCTCGCCGCTTTCGCCCTCGTTGCGACCTCCGCCTACGCCGGTTGCGGCAAGAAAGCCGCCAGCATTGGCAAAATCGAAGCCTATGATGCCGAGACCAAAACCGTGACTCTAAAAGTCATGCGTACCAGCGATGCCAAAGAAGCCGCTGCCAAATCCGCCAAGCTCACCCTCACCCCGGACAGCAATGTCAGCGGTGGCGACATCGAAAAACTCGTCGGCAAACAAGTTTCCGTGGTCAGCGAACACGGCAAAGTCGACCACGTAATCGGTCTGGTTGCAGCTGGTCCGAGAAAAGGTGCTGCTGACAAAAAGAAGAAGGCGGCAGAGTAAGCGCTTTCCCTTCTTTATCGAAAAGCCGCCGGTTCGTCCGGCGGTTTTTTTGTGGCCGGGACCAAGCCTTAGTGGGGTCGCGCCGCTTAGCCATAATTTATAAAGCCCGCCCCCCAGAGGAGGGCGGGCAGTGAAACACTAGATTTCCTAGTCCTAGTGTTCTTTATCTCTCGGCGGAAAAGGATCGTTTCCAGGCTTAACTGTATCCTTGCTACGGATTTTTCCATCCATGCCTTGGGTGGAAACTTCTCCACCGCCACTAAGCCGGACTTTGTCCTTTGCAGTAAGTTCGGCGTCCCGCTGCGTCTGGTGAATACTCCCAGCGCGCGAATCGCCAACGCGTTTTTCGGCCCACCCGTTCGGGTGCTTGTATACGAAACGGTCTGGTTCCTAGTCCATCCAACGCCGGAACAAGGTCGTTGTCAGGCTCGAGTGTATCCTTCTAAGAACTTGGATGGAAAATCACCAGTACGCCGGAGTTTATCCGTTGCAGTTAAAACGGCGTCGCGTTGCGTCTGGTGAACACTCGAATCGCCAACGCGTTTTCGGCCCACCCTTTGAGGTGCTTATAAAGGAAACGGTCCGATTTTCTAATGCCTTCTGGCGTGCCCAAGGTGTCACCGCTACGCGGCTACCCATCTACTTGACAGGTACCCCGGCCTTGCCTGTCGGCGGCAGCCGGGGCTATTCAGGGTGCCACCGCTAACGCGGCTCTTTCCTTGGTCCGCTTCAGGCGTCTTCGGGAACGTCGGCTCCGAGTTGTTTGCGCAGCGCGGCTTTAATCGCGTTCTGGAACGCGGTACAGTCCTCGTCTTTCAAGGTTCGGTCGGGGGACTGATAGGTGAGGCGGAAGGCGAGGGACTTTTTGCCGTCGGGGAGTTTGTCGCCTTCGTAGACATCGAACAAATCGAGGGCGACCAGCTCGTTCGGGGCGGCCTTTTTGATCACGCGGACGACCTCGTCGTAGCTCACGGCGGCGTCGAGCACGAGCGCGGTGTCGCGGCGGCTGGCGGGGTACTCGGAAATGGTTTTGGGCTTCACGACTTTGCCGAAGGTACTGAGCAGGCCTTCATAATCGAACTCGGCCACGGCGATCGGTTCGAGCATGCGCCACTTGTCTTTGCCGACTCGGCTATTGCGGACCTTTTTGCTGACCACGCCGATCTTGCCGATGGCTTTACCCCGGAAGATCAGTTCGGCGGCGGTCTCGAAGGCTGGATCGGAGGCCGGCTTGCAGCTGATTGCTCCGAGTTGGTCGATGATGCCCTTGAGCGCGAAAAATTGTTCCTCGGCAGTGACCGGCGTCATTTTATTGAGCCCAGCACGAGTGACCGGACCGAGCAGACCGATGGCGACGCGGTTGTGTTGGGTATAGGTTTCCTCGGCGCCCTCACCGGACTTGGTGAAGGCTGGACCTAGTTCGAACAGGGCGGCTTCGGTGACTTGGCGGGTGTGGTTGCGCGCGAGGCTTTCGACCATTTGCGGAATCAGTGAGGTGCGCAGAACCGAACGCTCGCTGGACATCGGGTAGGGGAGCACGATGCGGTCGGCGGCATTTCCAGGGTCGAGCGCGTCGAGTAGCTCGGGCGAGGTGAGCTTATAATTCATCGCTTGGAACAGGCCGAGTCCGACCAGCTTTTCGCGCAGCGTGCGTTCGGCGCGGTAGGGGGTATCGTCCGCGCCTGGAACGAGTTCGGCGCGCGGTGCGGGGGCGGGAATTTTGTCGAGTCCGTGCATGCGCGCGACTTCTTCGATGAGGTCGACTTCGCGGGTGAGGTCGTTGCGGAAACTGGGAATCTCAACGCTGATATGCGTGTCGTTTTGTTCGACAATCCCGAACTCCAGCGCCTCGAAGATCCGGCGGATCTCGTCGCGTGGCACCTCGATACCGATGAGGGAATCACAACGGGCGAGACCAAGGCTGAGTTGACGGCTGGGCACGGCGGCGGTGCCGCCCACGTCGATGGCTCCCGCGCAGACGGTGGCCCCGGCGTGTTCGACCAGCAGGGCGGTGGCGCGGCGTGAGGCATAGTCGGCGTTGCCGATGTCGCAGCCGCGGGCGAAGCGGTTGGAGGATTCGGTATGCAGTTTTAGCGCGTGGGCAGTGGCGCGGACCGAGGTTTGGTGGAAGGCGGCGGACTCGAGCAGAATGTCGGTGGTCGTATCTTTTACTTCGGAGTCGAGTCCGCCCATGACGCCGGCGAGTGCGACCGGGCGTTCGGCGTCGCAGATCAGCAGGCGCTCGGGGCTGAGGATGTGTTCGGCCTCGTCGAGGGTTTTCATCTTCTCGCCTTCGGTGGCGCTGCGCACGATGATCTTCGAACCGGCGACCAAACTGTGGTCGAACGCGTGCAGCGGTTGCCCCGTCTCCAGCATGACGAAGTTGGTGATGTCGACGATGTTGTTGATCGGGCGAACCCCGGCGAGTTCGAGACGGCGCTGCATCCAATCGGGGGCCGGGGCGATGTTCGCGCCGGTGAGAACGCGGCCGATGTAACGCGGGCAGAGTTCGGGGTTTTGCACCTCGACGCTGGCCTTGGTGTTCACATCGGGTCCGGTCTCGGTGAAATCGACGGCGGGGCGTTGGAGCGGCAGGCCGTAGAGCGCGGCGAGTTCGCGGGCGACGCCGATGATCGACAGGCAGTCGCCGCGGTTCGGGGTAATGTCGACATCGAGTACGATTTCGGGGGCGGCGGTCAATTCTTTTAGGTCTGACCCCGTGGTGGCCTCGGCGGGCAGTTCCATGATGCCGCTGTGGTCGGCTGACAGGCCGAGTTCGCGTCCGGAACAGAGCATGCCGAACGATTGTACGCCGCGCAGTTTGGCCTTCTTCATTTTTTTGCCGCCGATCGACGAACCGACGCGGGCGAAGGCGGTTTTCAGACCGGCGCGTGCGTTCGGTGCGCCACACACGACTTGGAAGCGTTCGCTGCCGTCAGAGACGGTGCACACTTGCAGTTTTTCGGCGTCGGGGTGGGGATCGGCGGCGGTGATTTCGCCGACGACCAAGCCGTCGAAATTGGCGCCGATGGATTCAATGTCTTCCACTTCGATGCCGGAGAAAATCAGTTTGTCGCAGATGCCTTCGACGCTGTCGTCGATGTCGACATAGTCGGCGAGCCAGGAGAGGGGGAGTTTCATGGGAGTTGGGAGTAATCAGTGATCAGTCATCAGTGATCAGTTGCGGCGGCCTTCGGCCTGCTTGAGTGATCAGTGTGAGTGGTGTCGGCCTTCGGCCTTTTTAAAGTAATCAGTTGTCAGTCATCAGTGATCAGTTGCGGCGGCCTTCGGCCTGTTTGAGTGATCAGTGTGAGTGGTGTCGGCCTTCGGCCTTTTTAAAGTAATCAGTTGTCAGTCATCAGTGATCAGTTGCGGCGGCCTTCGGCCTGTTTGAGTGATCAGTGTGAGTGGTGTCGGCCTTCGGCCTTTTTAAAGTAATCAGTTGTCAGTCATCAGTGATCAGTTGCGGCGGCCTTCGGCCTGTTTGAGTGATCAGTGTGAGTGGTGTCGGCCTTCGGCCTCGGGGAGCTGGTTTTGTATCTCGGCCTTCAATCAGGTGAATTGGGAGAGGAAGCGCATGTCGTTGCGGTAGAGCACGCGGATGTCGGGCATGTCGCGGGTGATGGCGGCGATGCGTTCGACGCCCATGCCGAAGGCGTAGCCGGTGACTTTGTCGGGGTCGTAGCCGACGGCTTCGAGCACGGCGGGGTCGACCATGCCGGCACCGGCGATTTCGATCCATTTGCCGTCGAACGAGAAGTCGACCTCGAGCGAGGGTTCGGTGAAGGGGAAGAAGTGGGGGCGGAAGCGCACTTCAGTTTTCGGATCGAGAATGCTTTTGGCGAAGTAGGTGAGGTCGCCTTTGAGGTCGGCGAGCGAGACGTTTTCGCCGACGTAGAGGCCTTCGATCTGGTGAAAGTTCAGCGTGTGGGTTAAGTCCTCGGTGTCGCGGCGGTAGGCACCGCCGGGGGCGATGATGCGGATCGGCGGGGCGTGTTCCTTCATGTAGCGAACTTGGACCGGGGAGGTGTGGGTGCGCAGCAGTTCGCCGGAGTTTAAGTAGTAAGTGTCTTCGGGGTTGCGCGAGGGGTGGTCGGCGGGGGTGTTGAGCGCGTCGAAGTTGTGTTCGACGGTTTCGATGTCGGGGCCGCTGACGACGGTGAAGCCGATGCGCGAGAAGATGTCGACGGCGCGGTCGATGATCGAGGAGATGGGATGGTGGGCGCCGCGCCTGGACCAGCGGCCGGGCTGGGTGACGTCGAACGAGTCGACGGGGCCGGCGGAGTCGAGGTCGTCTTTGCGTTGGTTGATCAGTTCCTGAAGTTCGGTTTTTAAGCCGTTCACGGCTTGGCCGAACGCGCGCTTTTCCTCGTTCGGCACGTCCTTGAAGGCCTGCATGATTTCCGGCACTTTGCCTTTGCGGCCGAGCCAGCCGATGCGCACCGCTTCGATCGCGTCAAGCGAGTCGGCGGCGTTTGCTTCTCCGAGCGCTTGTTGTTTCAGCGCCAATAATTGTTCCACGTTCATGCGGGGCTTATAGGCGGGTTCGGGGGAATTGCAATTTCGGGGTTCGGGTTCCGGGTTCTCGGTTTCGGGGGGCGCGGCTCTCGTGGTTCTTGAGTCCCGCTGCCTTTCTTCTTTGGCCGGACGCAGCAGGGAGCGCCATTCAAAGAAGGACAGGATGTTTGTTGTGGCCGTCCCTCCGGGACTCCCTGTTCTTTCTCGCTGTTCCGGGGGTTGCGCTACGCTCCACCCCCGGCTACTGTCTTCCGTCCCTCCGGGACTCAGCGACATGACTTAAAAAGTTTGACTCATGTAGTCACGAATCGACAACGAAAGGATCGAAGGACCGTTGATCCTGATGGTTGTCTTGCGCGACATTAACACCTGGATTTGCTCTGTTTGGCTCACGTCAAACTTTTTGGCTGTGTGGATGGTTGCGGCGGTTTGTTGGGATAAACCGATTTACAAGTTCACCAGAAAGAGCCTTCTTTGATTTGTTCCTTGTAACCCAGCACCTGCACGCTTTTAGAATTCCCACTTACGAGCGAATCTGCTCGCACCCAAACTGCCGAACGAACCAGACGACATGCTCCAACTCTCCAACCATCCAGGAACCGCCGCGCTCGAACAGGTTATGCAAAGTTTCGAACGCCGTTCGAACCCGCGCTTGATCCTGATGGGGGACGCGAAGAAGAAAGTGTACGTACAGGAAGCATTGGAAATTTCTCAAGACGACGGTCGCTCTCCTGAACAAGTGCTCGCCGCTGCGACCGACCCAGCGCGCGATTGCGCCGGGCCATTTTTGCAGGTGAAGGACGACGACATCGCAGCGGGTCTCGGCAAGTGGACGACCGAACTCACCCAGCCGTCGGACGGCTTTATGTTGAATCTCGATCTTAACGGCCGGGCGCTGAAGAACGCCTTGGTGGCGGAAATTCCTTGCGAGGAATCGTGGCACATTCCCGCCCATGTCGGGTTCGGCAATTGGAACGACTGCCCGCCGCCGGAAGACCATTGCGCTCTGTGGCGGGTTTGGGAGGAACGCTTCGACGCGCACATCATTGGCATCTCGCATGATGTGGTCGAGGCGGTGGTGTTGCGTCCGCCGACCGAACGCCGCGCCGCGTTGGAATTGGCGCATCAGCAATACCTTTACTGTCCGGATCTTGTCGATCAGGGCATGGGCGAGGTGGAGTTGTTGGCCGCCCTATTGCTTGAAGGCCGCAGTTGGTTTTTTTGGTGGGATTGAAGCGTGGGTTCCACGTGATTTTGTCCGCCATCATTTTGTCCACGTTGATTCATCGCTTTAAATCGAACGCTTGGTTCGCCACGACCGAGCCACCCGCGCGCATGGTGGCGACCAAGGGCTACGTCGCACCGCCGCTCGACGGGGTCTGGGCGACCGCGCCTTATCTGCACCGCGCGGCGAATTTACGACAGCGCGAAGCCCGGTTACGGAAACCGGGGTCACACCTTCGGCGATCCATTGTCGGCTTTGGATCGGAAGGCCTTGCTCGAATACTTGAAGACCCTGTAACCTTCAGCCGTCGTTTTGCGCTTCTGAACGATCAGCATTGTAAAAAGTGGGCATGACGACTGGCACAAAGGCGAAAGTTGGTGAAGTCTGTCCAGAATGCACGTGCATATGGATCAATAAATCTTTGGATAAGTGGGATAGAATACTGGGTCGCCGAGTGTGGTGGCTTGTTTTGGCTGGGCTGTTGGCCTTTGGCTTGTCTCCGGCATGGTCATTGGAAATCCGTGAATTTCTCTCTGACAACGAAACGGGGCTGACCGACGAGGAAGGCAAGTTCGAGGATTGGATCGAAATTTACAACGACAGTGGCAACGCGATCGATCTCGGCGGTTACCACCTTACGGATGACTCGGACGAGCTGACCAAGTGGCGCTTTCCGACCCTGCAGTTGGCGGGAGGGGGAACCCTGGTGGTGTTTGCCTCCAACGAGAACCGCCGCGATCCGGCGGGCACCTTGCACACCAATTTCAAGTTGAGTCGGGGCGGCGACTATCTTGCCCTGACCGACCCCTCGGGGGTCGTGTTGGACCACTTTGATCCGGAGTATCCGCCGCAGTATGACGATGTGTCTTACAGTGACGCGGGCTATCATAGTATCCCAACGCCGGGGGCGGCGAACAACGGAGCCGTGACAGGCTTGCCGCCGCGCATCCGCGATGTGATGGACGAACCGGGCATGGTGCCGGTGGGTTCGGAGATTGTGGTGACGGCCCGGGTGACGCAGACCAGCACACCGATTCGTTCGGTGACCTGCATCGTACGGAAAATGTTTGGCGGTGAGACGACGTTGCAGATGTCCCCGTTGGGCGACGACGTCTATATCACGTCGTTTTTCGCGACTGGTTTACAGCCGGGTGAGATGGTACGGTGGCGGATTGAGGCACGCGACAGCGCCAACCGTCTGGCCGAGTCGCCGGCACACGCGGAGGATCCATTGGACCGAGATCGATACTTCGGCACGGTGGTGACGGACTCGTCCTTGGCGAGTTCGAACATGCCGATCTTGCACTGGTTTTTGGCCAATCCGGCGGGTGCGGAAACCGAAGCCGGGGCGCGTGGGTCGGTATATTTTCTCGGTCGATTTTACGACAATGTGAATGCCGACATCCACGGTCAGAGTACGCGCGGTTTTCCCAAGAAGAGTTTCGATCTCGATTTCAACCGCGGCAACCGCTTCGTCTGGCAAGAAGGCGAGGGGAAAGTGAAGGACATCAATCTGCTCAGCAACTGGGCGGATAAAACCAAGTTCCGCAATACGCTGGCGTGGGAGGCCTTGGGCAAGATCGGCGCGCCGCACCACTTCGCCTACCCGGTGCGAGTGCAGCAGAACGGCGCCTTTTTCAGTACCGCCGACATGGTCGAAGATGGTGACGACCGCTTTCTCGAACGCAACGGGCTCGATGGCGACGGAGCGCTCTATAAGATGTACAATCGGTTGACCGGGTCCATCGCACCGGGCGCGGAGAAAAAGACCCGCGACTTCGAAGACAACAGCGATCTACAAGGCTTAATCGATGGCCTCAACTCGGCGGATCCGGTGCGCTACAGTTGGGACAATCTCGATCTGCCGATGACCCTGAACACGCTGGCTGGCTACGTGCTGGTCCAGTCAAAAGACCAGGGGCATAAAAACTATTACGTCTATCGTGACTCGGAAGACACCGGTGAGTGGGGCCTGATCGCCTGGGACAACGACCTCACGCTGGGGCACAATTGGGTGGGCAACAACGGCGGTTATTTTGACGACACCATCTACTTCAACGATCCGACGACCTTTGGCCAATCCAACATGTTGAAGGATTTGATGTTCAACGACCCGGTGTTCCGTTCGATGCTGGACCGCCGCTTGCGGACGGTCATGGACGAGTGGTTGAAGCCACCCGGCACGCCAGCCGCCGAGCTGTATTTCGAGAACCGGGTTCAGGATCTGCTGGCGGAAATCGATCCGCCCGGCATCACCTCGGACGCGGACCGCGACTACAGCAAGTGGGGCAGTTGGGGGAACAACAACCGGATGCGCAGCGAGTGCAACCGCGTGCTCAACAACTATTTCAATCAGCGGCGCACCTACGTGTACAACAACCTCGGGATGCCCGCGGCGCAGTCGGCGAACGTCGCGGTAAACTTCGGCACCGTGGACGTCACCCCGGCAAGTGGCAACCAGCGCGAGGAATACATCCAAATCGTCAACCCGAACAATACGCCCGTGGACCTCAGCGGCTGGAGCGTGACCGGCGGCGTCGAACACGTGTTCTCGCCCGGCACGGTGGTTCCGGCGAATGGGACCGGACGAAACCGTCTGTACTTGGCGAAAGATTCCGCCAGTTTCCGTGCGCGCTTTGCCGCTCCGCGCGGCAACCAAAACTTGTTTGTTCAGGAGGGCTTCGACGGCCGGCTTTCGGCGCGCGGCGAGACCTTGTTTCTGGTGCGTCCGAACGGCAGCGAGGCGGACACGCTGACCACACCGAACAATGCCTCGTCGGCGCAGAACCAGCTCCGCGTGACCGAGTTGGATTACCATCCGGCGCCGGCGACGCTGGCGGAGCGGGCGGTTGACGCCGGGCTGACCGGCGATGATTTTGAATATGTGGAGTTGCAGAACATCGGCGGCACCTCCTTGAACGTCAGCGGGGTGCAGCTGGTCGAGGGCGTTCGTTTTGTGCTGCCGGGCGGAACGCAAATTCCGGCGGGTGCCTATCTGGTCATCGCCAAGAACCCGTCCGCGTTCGCGCTGCGCCATCCCGACGTCGCCACCCCGAACGGGGCGCAAGTGCTCGGACCCTACGAGGGCTACCTGTCCAACGGCGGCGAACGTGTGCAGTTGTTCGACGCGCTCGGCGAGTCCGTGCAGGACTTCAAATACGATGATGACTGGTACCCTTTGACCGATGGGGGCGGCACCTCGCTGGAGATTCTGGATCCCGCGGGCGATCTTGTTTTGTGGGATGAGGCCGCCGGATGGCAGCCGAGCGGCGCACCGGGCGGGAGTCCGGGTGGCTTGTCGCCGGCTTCGTTTGAGTTGGTGCCGGTGCCGCAACTCGACGCGCCAGAACAGGTCGTGTTTGCTTATGACCTGGTGGTCACGGACGCGGCCCAGCCGCCGCGCGCGCTTGGGTTTTCGCTGCAGGGCAATGTGCCGTTCGGCGTGTCGATCTCGGCGAACGGGCGGATTTCCTGGACCCCGCTCGAAGCCGCCGGCCCCGGAACGTACGCCTTCGAAGCGGTAGCGACGGACGCGTTCATCCCGCCGAACGTCCAAACCCAAGCGGTGCAGATTGTGGTGTCCGAAGCGAACCGCCCGCCGGTCCTCGACGCGATCGCGCCGCAGCAGATCGATGAAAGCGTCGCGTGGTCGATAAATCTCAGCGCCTCGGACCCAGATGTGCCAGCGCAGTCGATTTCCTATCAGTTGTTGGACCGCCCGGCCGGCATGACGCTCGCGGGCAACACCGTGTCTTGGACGCCGACCGAGGCGCAGGGACCGGGTTCGTACACGGTGCGGGCACGGGTGGAAGACGAACTCGGCGCGCGTCGAACCCGGACCTTCACTATCACGGTGAACGAGGTGAACGACCCGCCGGTGATTGTGAGTTTGGCGAATCCCGGACCGGTCGATGAACGAACGGTGTGGACCCACCGGGTGGTCGCTCAGGACAAAGAGGGCGAGGCCGTTTCCTTCTCGATCGCGAACGCGCCCGTCGGCATGGTGCTCGATGCAGACACCGGCTGGCTGCGCTGGTTACCCGGGTCGGACCAAGGCGGTTCGACGGTGAGCTTTCAGGTCGTCGCGACCGACGCCGCCGGCGCAGCTTCCCTGGCGCAAGTGGTTCAGTTGGTGGTGAACGATGTGTCCACCGGCAGCGGCGGGCCGTGCAACGCGGCGGTGGTTCTTGTGCCTAAGGTGGCAACCTGGTCCTGGTCGACCGAACTCGGTTTGGGTTCGGCGTGGCGCGAACCGTGGTTCGACGCGTCGGCCTGGTCTTCGGGTTCGGCACCATTTGGCTACGGCGAAACCGGGTTGGGCACCGTGACGGTTGGCAACGTGTTGCGTACGACCTTCGTCCGGACTTTTTCCGTGAACGATGTCCACGAGCTGAGCGGCTTGGTGCTGCGGGTTCGGCGCGACGACAGCATGATCGTTTATCTGAACGGCGAGGAGATCGCCCGCGACAATCTGCCTGGCGGAACGGTCGGCGAGGCGACCGCCGCGAGTTCGAGTGTGTTTGGCGCCGCCGAGACCCAGTTCCAAGAATTTCCGATTCCGGTGGTCCACTTGGCCGAGGGACAGAACACGATTGCGGTGGGCGTTCACCAGGTCGCGGTCAATTCGAACGACATGGTTTTTGATGCCGAGCTGGTGGCGGTTCGTTCGGTATCTTGCTCGCCGCCGATGATTGATCAAGACATCTTCAGGGGGCAGGGGATGTTGAAGTTCAACACCGACGTCGGCTTGCAATACGAGGTGCAGGGCTGCGATAATTTGGAAGAAGGGATCTGGGTTCCTCTGTCGATTTTCACCGCCGTTGGTTCGGTACACGAGTTTGCCGATCCCGGGGCGAGCGGGCCGATGCGCCGCTTCTATCGGGTTCGGCGACTGCCCTGACCGGCTATCTTACTCAAAGCGAAGACGCGCGTGACGAACGTGACTAATCGTTCGAAGTACTTGATTTAGAACGGGTTATCATTGGTCATGTTGGTCCGGTTTTCCAGAACTGGCATGGGGATTGCTAATATCTGGGTTACAGTGAAAAATCCGATAAAAACCCTTCTTTCTGCCTCCTCTGGTCCGTCTCCGTACGCCATCGTCCAATCTGTCCTTATTGGATTATGCGGACTGATGCTATCTGGGACGGCTTTTGCAAACCCGATTATCCATGAGATTTATTATGATGGATTAGAGGATGCTCAGCGTATCGAATTTGTTGAATTGAGAAACACCAGTGGTTCGACGATCAAACTCAGTGACTGGTTTTTTGACAAAGGCATCTCGATGACCTTTCCGGTGGGCGCTTCGATTCCAGCAAACGGTTATGTGATTGCAGCCCAAAACGAATCAGATTTTATCACCGCCTTCGGTGGCAACGCCGCTCAGATCTACCAATGGGACAGTGGCTCTTCGCTCGCCAACAGCGGCGAAACGATCCGCCTGCGCAAGGCCGATGGAACGGTGGCCGACGCGATGAAATACGATGTGGCCGGTGAATGGCCGGTGACCGGGATCAAAGGTCGTTCGATCCAGCTGATTTCAACGGCTCTTGACAACGACAACGCCGGTGCTTGGCGTGCCGCGACGCCGACACCGTTAAAATACAACAGCGCGATCGGTGCGTCTTTGAATAATCTGATTGTGTACGACAGCGTCAAACACAGTCCGAAGCGCCCGACATCCAGTGACGCGGTCACCATTTCCATCAAGGTCCCGCGTGAAGTGGATGGCATGAAGGCCAAGCTACAATATCAAGTTGTTCGGCCCGGCAATTATGTGGCTCTTTCGGACGCCGGGTACCAAACGTGGGGATCGGTCGACATGTCCCCCGTGACCAATGGTGTCTGGGGCGTGACGCTCCCGGCAGCGCAATTGTCCCACCGGCAGTTGGTCCGTTACCGAGTCCGCTTGAGTACCGCCGATGACAGCGCCACCCTCATGGTACCGCCGCCGGAGAACCCGAGTCCGAACTTCGCCTTTTTTGTTTACGACGGCTTGGGTAGCTATGGGTCGACCTCGTTCGACACGGTGGAAAGCGTGCCGGTCTACCATCTCATCGCCAAAGCAACGGATGTGAGCAGTTACATTGATAACGGCACGACTACGCTATGGCCAGTGACCGGCACCTTGGTGTTCGACGGCGAGGTCTATGACCACGTCCGCTACCGCTCAAAAGGACGCGGCCAGCGCCACGACCGGATCAAACACAACATCAAGTTCAAGGCCAACAAGGGTCAGAAGATCGCCCACTTCGACGACCATGGCAACAAGCTTCAGGACAAGGGCAACTTCATGATCTACGGCGGCACCCTGGCTGGCGCTGAGGGCGCCGGACTCGGCCGGGCGGACAGCGGTCTCTCGGAAGGCGTGGCACTCAAGCAATTCGATTTGTTCGGTGCGCACTCTGCCGGCGCCGACTGGATGCATTTCCGCGTGATTGATTCCGCCGACGAGAATCCGGCTGGCAATCCGGCTGCTGGCGACTTCTGGGGCATTTACAATATCGTGAGTGATTACAGTGGCGATTGGTTGCAGGACCACGATCTGCCGCAGAGCTACCTGTACGAATGGAAAGACTTCGGCGTAAGCGAGTTCCCGCCGGACGGCCCGTTCGACATCAACAACAACCCCGCTTACAACAGTATCAAACAAGCCGGAAACTACTATCCCGCCAGCATCTCGGTGAACCAGAACGTCTTCGACTTGGACATCCAGTACCGTTTTATGGCGGCCAATCAGGGGCTGATGCAACAAGAGCGGGCGTACTGGGGGAAACACTACCACAAGATGTACCACCACCCGGATCGGGGTTGGTTTCTCATGCCGTCCGACATGGATTACACCATGTTGAAGACGACCGAGGAGGGGCAGGACATCTTTTTGACCGCCTTGCGCAACGCCGACAAACTCGCTTGGGAAGGCATTGCTCGCGAATACCTCGACCTGTTGCTCAACGACGACGGCGTCAATAACCTGATCGACGAGAAAGCGTCCCTCGTGCACACCCCGCAGGCTGCGGTGTCGCTCGCCCACCTCGACCGCGACCGCTGGGGCCTGCGATCCTATTACACCGACTTCGACAATGCGAAGTCGTCGCTGAAAAACTATTTCACCCAGCGTTCGGATTGGATGGAAAACTCGCTGATCAACGACTCGAACATCCCTTGGACACCGAGCGTTACGATCGCCAACAGCAATCCGCCAGCCGACGGTGTGCTGCTGACCGCCTCGACCTACAGCGACCCGAACGGCACCTCGTTCCGGGCGATGGAATGGATCGTGGCGGAATACACCGATCCGAACAATCCGCCCCCGGTCGGCAAATCCTGGCACTACGAAGCCAAGCCGACCTGGCGCAGTGGCGTGCTTACCGCTTACAACCGTAACCTCACGGTGCCGCAAGGAGTGGTCCAAGCCGGCAAACTGTACCGGGCCCGCGTTCGGTACCAAGACAACACCCTGCGCTGGGGCAAGTGGGGCAACCCGGCCCAGTTCCTCGCCGCGTCGCCTGCCAGCACGCCGGGTTCGGCCTTGGTGATCAACGAGATCCATTACAATCCGGCAACCCCGGAAGGCATCAATGACGACGAACTCGAGTTCATCGAGTTGTGGAACACCGGTTCGACCCAGATCAAACTGGATGGCTATCGGTTCACCGACGGCATCGACTACACCTTTCCGGTCGGCGTCATGGCCGCTGATAGTTTTCTGGTCCTCGCTAGCGATGCCGAAGAATTCGAACGCCGCTACGGCTTCGCGCCCTACGGCGAATACGACAAGTCGCTCAACAACGGTGGCGAGGGCCTCCGCTTGAAAGATGCGTGGGGCACGATCATCGACCAAGTGAAGTTCGGTGACGGCAACCGCTGGGGGCCCGGTGCCGATGGCTACGGTCCGAGTCTCGAACTGATGGACCCGCAACTCGACAACGAGGACGGCGCCTCTTGGCTATCCATCGGTCCGAGCGGCGGCACCCCCGGCGCGCCGAACTCGGTCGTCTGCAACGGACAAGCTATCACGCCGGACATCCAGTTCAACGAAATCAATTACGACTCGGCGGCCAATGCCGACTCCGGTGACTGGATTGAAATCCGCAACAACAGCGACGCCACGGTCAATCTCCAAGGTTGGCGTATCGCCGATGGCTTCAACTCCTTCACCTTCCCATCCACCACGCTCGCACCCGGCGCCCATCTAGTTGTTGTCGAAGACCAAGCCTTGTTCAACGCAGCCCATCCGGGTGTGCCGCGGCACGGTCCACTTGGCTTCTCCCTGTCCAACGGCGGCGAACCGCTGATTTTGCTGTCGACTAGCGGCTGCTTGGCCGACCTGGTGATCTACGACGACGACATGCCTTGGGAAACCTTGGCCGATGGCAATGGCGCGACCTTAGCCCTCTCCGATCCGTCCTTCGACAACGCCGAACCTTGGGCTTGGCAAGCGGGTGTCAATGGTGGCACCCCGGCCGCCGCCAACGGCTTGACACCGTGTACGCCCGGGCCGAGTGACGTGATGATCAACGAGCTGAACGTCGATTCCGACCAAGCCAACGATCCGGGCGACTGGATCGAGATCTTCAATCCGGGTCCGACCCTCGCCAACCTTTCCGGCTACCGTCTCTACGATGACAGCAGTCGCTTCCGTTTGCCGCCAAACACCTATCTCGGCGTGGGAGAATACCTGATCCTCGCCGAGGACCCGTTCGCGTTCAGCGCGATTCATCCCGGACTCAAAGTGCAGGTCATCAATGGCCAGGGCTTCACCTTGAACAACAAAGGCGAACGCCTGATGCTCACCACTGAGAACGGCTGCCCGGTCGACACCGTCACCTACGATAACCAAGCTCCTTGGCCGATCGGCCTCGGCACCGGGCAAACCCTTTCGTTCGAAGCAGCGATCGGCGCCGACAACGGCACCGCCAGCGGCTGGCATTTGAGCGTCGGCTACGGCACGCCCGGCTTCGATAACGTCGATGCCGACTTCGACGGCATCCCCAACCGCACCGAGATGATGGGCAATACCGATGTCGACAATGACGGCATTCCGAACTTCCGCGATCTCGACAGTGATAACGACACCATTGGCGACATCATCGAAGCGGGCCTGACCGACGCCGATGGCGACTATCAAATTGATGCGATCGCCTTGCGTGGATCGGTGGTCAACCCGCCGGACAGCGACAACGACGGTCTCGATGATTACCGCGATTTGGAGAGCAACAACCCGTCCAACAACGGTGAACACTACGACATCAAACAAACAGCGTTGGCCCAACTCGACACGGACGGCAATGGCCAGGTGAACTTGTCTGACAACAACATCAGCCCGGACGCCAACCAGAACGGCATTTACGACACCGCCGAGAACTACAATGTCCCGCCCGAGTTTGCCGCGAATTTTGGCGACATCACCTTCAGTGAATCCCAGCCCAACAGCTATGTGATCACCGCCACCGATGCCAACAGCGACGCCGTTTCCTTCACGCTAGGTTCGGCCCCGTCCGGGATGACTATTTCCGCCTCCGGCAACCTGCAATGGACCCCGCCGGAGACCGCTGGCCCCGGCCAGTTCGACGTGGTGGTCATCGCCACCGACAACAACGCTAACGATCCAAAATCGACCAGCAAGACCTTCATCGTCAATGTCAACGAAGTGAATGTACCGCCGAACGTCACCGCCATCCCGCTCCAGTCGGTGGTTCAGAACACGCCGTGGAGTTTGACCATCAACGCCTCCGACACGGATATTCCTAGCCAGACCCTCTCGGTGAGTCTGTCTGGTCAACCCGCCGGCATGGAACTTTCAGACCGCACCATCAGCTGGACCCCCACCGCCTTGGGCGACTTCAGCTTCAGCGTGCGTGTCTCCGACGGAAAAACTACCGGCAGCAGAACCGTCAAGGTTCGGGTCACGCCGCCGAGCCAGCCTCCGGTGATGGACGCGAGCCACATGGCCACCATCAGCGAACGCCAGTTGTGGACCTATAAAATTTCTGCGGTCGATCCGGAGAACGAAACCCTCAGCTACACTGTTTCCGGCGCGCCCGCCGGCTTGGTGCTCGATGGCACCACGGGCTGGATGCGCTGGTTGCCCGGCACGTCGGCTAGCGGAACTCTCACCTTTACGGTCACGGCGACCGACACTTACAATCTCAGCGCCGATCAACAGATCACCCTCACCGTGACCGACCTGCCTGCGACCGTTGGCGGCTGCGTCGCAACCAACATGCTCGTGGCTCCGGCCAGCAACTGGGAATACGCGGTCGGCGTGGCTGGCGACGACTGGAAAGAACCTTGGGCCGACACCGCCGACTGGACCACCGGCGCCGGACCGTTCGGCTATGGTGAAAGCGGTCTGGGATCGACTCTTCCCGACGGGTTTATTCGTAGTGTGTTCAGTCAGACCTTCAACGTTTCCATGGTGGGTGAAATCACTACCCTGACGCTCAAGTTGCGTCGGGATGACGGTGCGGTGGTCTACCTCAACGGCGAGGAAGTGGCCCGCGACAATTTGCCCGCTGGCGTTCTGAGCGAAACCTCCTTGGCCTCGTCCAGCCTGTTCGGTGCCGCAGAACGGGTGTACGAAGAATTCAATATCCCAGTGGCCAAACTCGCCCAAGGGATCAACACGATCGCGGTCGGTATCCATCAGGTCGCGGCCAATTCCAGCGACATGGTGTTCGATGCTTCCCTCGAGGCAATCCGCGACAGGAACTGCAACCCGCTTGCCATTGATCTCGCGGTCTTCCGTGCCACCGGTATGCTGAAGTTCAACACCGAGGCCGGGACCCTTTATGAAGTTCAGTGCTGCGACAATCTGCTGATGGGCTCCTGGCAAACGCTGACCACCATGACTGCGGACGGCTCTAGTTGCGAGTTCGAAGACACCTCCTCAGGACCCGTCCTAGACCGGGTTTATCGGGTTAAACAACTGCCTTAGACAGTACTTCAATCCTCCGAAGCGAGGGAGACAAAGCGCGACCAAATGGTCGCGCTTTTTTATGGCGTGGCGACACCAATGTGATCAGTGCTGCCGGTGACGTGCGCTGTACTTACGATGCCAGCAATACCGGCGACACGTACCTCTCCGATATCACGCTCACTGACGCCGGTACTCCAGGCGACAGCTCCGACGATGTCACCGTGACCAGTGCCGATTGCCTCGGACTCGCCGGACCGCTCGCCCCCGGCGGCATGGTGCAGCGCACCCTCACTCCCGGCCTCGGGGACGAACCGAGCGGCGAGCCGCAACAAGGCGGCGACCAGGACGTCGGCGATAAAAGCCGAAGGACCGGGGCCTTTGTTTCAAATCGCTATTCACCAGATCCGCAACATTGAAATTTTCTCATCAATGTTTCACCCATTCGGTCTTCTTCCTGCAATTTTTCGTTCAAAATCGAGTTTCCGAATCACTGGTATGCAATTTGCGTTCTATAAATTTCCCTTCTACTTTCTCGATTAAGTCGACCGCCAATTCGGTTCGGTGGTTCGTTGCCATCTCCGTATCTTTCCGCCATTCGGTCGGGATTGGGAATTTTTAATATGATGATCATGCCACACTATTTCTTTCCCTCCTGTCTCGTCTGGCTTCCTTGCTTCTGCCTTTTTGTTTTAAATATTTTAAATGCTTGGCCCCAGTGTGGATCGGAAATCCATGCGGGTGAAGTTCTCAAACACATGTCAAAAGCGGATGCCGATGCATGGCGGCTTGGCGCGGCGGCTTACAACTGTTGTGGTGATTCGGCACAACGAGCGCCTGCAAAAGACAGCGCTAGGGCCGCTAAGGCCGCTAAGGCTGATGTAACCATCCGGATTCCAATCAAGGCCCATATCGTCCGCAGGTCAAACGGACAGGGAGGCATCGCCGTGAATGACGTGGTCCAAGGGCTTTCCCGAGCCAACACTGATTTCGCTGCGACCCCGTTCGAATTTTATTTAAGCGGTATAAACTATATCGACAATGACAACTTTTACAGCCTTCCGGGAACCGACAGAATGGAGGATCTGTTCTTGGCTGAAAACGATTCAGATGTCTTGAACCTCTACTGTGTTTCACAAATCCAAGGATTCGGCGGCTATGCCTATTTCCCGTGGGCGACCTACAATAATCGCTTGTATCTGGCGGCCCAACGGATCCACGATTCGACTTTTGCCCATGAACTCGGGCACAACCTCGGCTTGTTGCATACGCATACGACGATGAATGGGGCCGAGTTGGTAAACGGATCGAATTGTTCCACGGCGGGGGATCTCCTATGCGACACACCGGCAGACCCGAAACTCTCCTCCTCCGTGGAAACTCCCGGTGCCGGCCATCTCGTAAGCGTGGATTGCGCGTACACCGGGAATGCGAGCGATGCGATGGGCAACCTCTATCAGCCTTCGATTTCGAACTTTATGAGTTATGCCCGTTCTTCATGCCGCAACCATTTCACCCCGGATCAAATCGACCGGATGGTTTTTTATTACGAAAATTATTTGCAGACACAATTGAACGACCAACTGCCGGAAATCATTCCGGCAAATGCCTGCCCGGCCGGCCAGGATACGGATTTCGACGGGGTTTGCGACGACGTGGACCGTTGCCCGGGCGGGTCCGACATCGATGCCGATCAGAACGGAATCCCTGATGGGTGCGAGAGTTGCCCGCCGCTTGATTTCTCCACCCTCGACCTCGCCTCCTACAGTCAAAACGGTGTCGGACGATTGGTTTTTCTGGGCGATCCGGGCGCTGTGAAACTCTATCAAAACGCGTGGAGCGCCGCTCGGATCAATTACACCGTGACCCCGGATACGGTGATACGATTTGATTTCAAGAGCACAGTGGAGGCCGAAATCCACGAGCTTTCATTCGACAATGAACTGCAATTCCCACCCGACAACCGGTTTGTGTTGTATGGGACCCAATCGTTTTCCGACGCAAATGCCTCCTTCGATTATGTCTACACCGGGAACGGGGAGTATCAGGCGTTCACGATACCGATCGGGAACTTTTTTAGCGGATTTAAGGAGTATTTGGTGCTTTCCGTCGATGAGGACACGGCGGGGTTCCAAACCGGTGATTCCTATTTTCGGAACATCCGATTATTTGAAGATCCCGATGGGGATATGCAATGCGACCAAATCCCCATCGTCGAACATCTCGGCGTCGAAAGCGTTGGGTTTGATTCCGCCAGTCTGCTTGGGCATTTGGAGTCGGGATCGGACCCGGTCAACATGACATTACTGTGGGGTCCTATGGATGGGGGAGGGGACCTCGCGCTCTGGGCGAACCAACGTCCTTTGGGCCAATTCGCTCCCGGCCCCGTTCCGGTCCTGCTGTCAGGGTTGGCGCCGCAGACGACCTATTTTTTCCGCTTCATGGCCGAAAACTCATGTTGTAGCTCGCTCGCACCATCCAGCGAAAGTTTCACCACAACCCCTCCTCCTTTCGACATCACCTTTTTTCCTCCAGTACTGGGCCCAACGAACGATATCCAGACGACTGTCATCCCGCGAGACTATGTTTGGAACGTTCTGGATAACGGCTCGGATCCCGGTCCCAGCTGGGCCTCGCTGCCATTCGATGACAGGAATTGGGGGATCGGCTGGGCGAAATTGGGCTATGGGCAACCGGGGCTCGCCACGACGATCTCCTATGGGCCCGACCCGCTTGAGAAACACATCACAACCTTCCTCCGTTCGGCTTTTTATATCGACGACCCGCAACGGTATTCAAGTGGACAACTTTCGGTCGTATCGCGGGGAGGGGGAGCGGTGTATCTTAATGCCCAGGAAGAACTACGATTTAATCTCCAGGCAGACGCAACGGTCGAAACCTTGGCCAATCCCTCCGTGTCCGTTGAAACCAATTCGGTTTCGTTCTCTCCAGATCGATTGGTTTCCGGCCTCAACCAGCTTGCCGTCGAGATCCACCGGTCAGACCGGGCTGGCCCAGAACTGTGTTTCGAAAGCTGGTTGGTTCTCCAGGAGCCCTTTCAACCAATTGTGGCCCCCGGCGTGACAGAAACGAACGCCACGTCTGCCAGACTGCAGTTTTCGATTCAAAGTGTTACAGGACTTGTTTGGCCGACGCTCTATATTGGTCGGGCTGACGGGGGCTCCTCCGATGAGGGCTGGGACCGAGTGATCCAACTCGGGGCATTGGGGGCAGGGGACCATCAGGTAATGGTAGATGGCTTGAGCGCCGCCACCTCTTATTCCTATAGATTCAACGGACGTAATACGGCGAATGTAGTACGGTGGACGAAAGAGGGGCGATTCCGCACGCATTCCATGCCGCTTACGGGGTCTCAAACGCCTGTGCTCTCGGCCTTCCGACTCGGAGGGCAATATCTGGTCGGCGTAGATGTTCCTCGGGATGAAGTTTGGTTGATTGAAACGTCTATAGATATTCGCACGAGCGGTTGGACTCCGTTTGAGACCGTATTTGGGGTGTCTGTGTACCAGACAATCCATGTCCCCGAACCTCAGCCAAGACAGTTCTTCCGTCTCCGTCGTCTACGGACTCGGTCCGGGATCTTCTTAGAATAGGGCCGACTGTATCTCAGCGGCCAGATCCCAAATCTCGGGACGACCATTCTCCCGGCGGGCTCGCTCGCATCGTGACAATCTCTGCCTTGTCGGTGGTTTGGAATCTCTACATTGTTTGTCCTGAACCGTCTCCTCCCGCCGCCGGACCAATATCTACAATATCTGCAACGTTGGAAAAATTTTTTCGCGAAAGTGCAAAAAACCAGCGCCCCGCTGGCGGGGCCGACCAAGGACGATTTCACTTGAGTAGACCAAAATGACTAATTGAGGCCAGCGTTCTTCACAATTGGGAAAAACTGACGGAAGCGGCTGGCCTGCGGCTTCGTGGTCCACACATCCCCCGCGACGAGTCGCATGAAAAACGCAAGTTCAAGGAACTTGGCATGAATCCGGCTACAGTTTGGAGGAAACGAACCTTTCCGGAACATCCCGGGAAATGAACCAAGAACAAAAAGTGCATAAAAACGTCCAGGCAATACCTCGGCCCGCAACTTCCTCGCCGACTTTTCCCTCCTCCCAAAATCGTCTCTGTCGATGTCGCATTCGTCCGCATGGGTCTGCATCTCTTTTTCACTGGCGAAATTTTAAGACTCCTATGAAATTATCCACTCTCTCGTTTCTTTTGTTTATCATTTTTGCGTCCTTCGCCGATCGACCGACAGTCCATGCGCAAGATTGTTCCGTCGGCAACTTTGCTTGGCAGAGTGCATTTGGGGTTGGCCAAGCTTGGCCAGCCAACACCCAGTCCAATACCTTCACGCTGGCGGCTGGAGGGCCGGTAAACGTTACCTTGGAGATCATCGATCCGTTCAATCGCAATGCCGACGCCGACTCCCACGACGCGGCTACTCACCCCTTTGATCCATCGGGTGGTTGTCTTGGCCTGAACCCCCAATTACCTCTCGGTTGCGGGCCTGAAGAAGTCGCTGGAAATATCGCCGGCAACGGGGCGATCCTCGATCCGTGGGATGCTGACTGCGCACGTGATTTTACCCAAACCGCTGGGGTCTACGGACCCGATTATTTCACGATTTGGATGTATTCGGCGAATTCAGACGAGGAGGTCGAATACCGGTTCACGTTTGATCGTCCCACGATCATCCAAGATTTTCTGATTTCGGATATTGATGCGATTGGATTCATCACTGGTGCGCCTTGTCTTGAGAACGACCTCGGCAATTCCTACCAAGACGAAGTTCGCTTATCGGCGACGGATGTGTGTGGCAGCGACGTCGCACTGGATATTCAGTCGTCCACGGCGCAGCCCTTTTCCCAAATTATTATCGACGCCGCCAACCAAACGGCGCGATCGGAATACAATCCGAACCAAAACAACAATCTCAATCCGAATGATCAAAACAGCGAGATTTCGATCACCGCCACCAAACCGGTAACGTCCTTCTCCATCTTTTACTCCAACGGTCCGGATGATGAGGCCTATGAACAGAACAACCCCGCCGCCTATAGCTGGTGGTCGGGATCCAATGGCCTTACCAGCGGGGTCTCCGACGACCACGCCATCCGGATTGACGGCTTCCAATTCTGCACCTGCCCGGATGCCAACATCCAAGTGGACGGCGGCAGCCTCACCTGTGAAGGCAACCCTGCCACCTACAACGTTTCGGCGGACTATCCGATCAGCATCTTAATAGTCGACGGGGTGGTCCAACCAAACCCCGGCAGCTTCACCGTTCCCACCGCTGTGGCCACGACCTACGAAATCATCGTGGAAGGAGCAGACGGCTGCAAGGAACTGTTCGTGTTCGACAACAGCACGTTTGTTAGAACCTGTTTCGACCTCGCCCTGACAAAATCCAACGCCACCCCGAACCCGATCGCACCCGGCGACGACGTGACCTACACCATCACGGTGGAGAACCAAGGGTCCAACATGAACCAGGATGTGACCAACGCGATGGTCACCGAGTATCCGCCCGCCGGCTGGACGATCAACGATCCGAACTGGCCGAGTGGCATTTACACCATTCCTTATTTGGCCGCCGGTTCGAGTACGCAAATCATGGTGACCCTCACGTCGCCTTTGGGCATGAACGATGGCACCTACGTCAACTATGCCGAGGTGACGGGATTTACCGATACCAACGGCGTGGCGCAAACCGACGTCGATTCGAACGACGATCTAGGCTACGGGGGGGATCCCAACGAGGTGGATGATGCCACCCTGGATCCTCTGGATCACGACGATCTTGATCCGGACTCCGTCGAGGTGGTCGGCCCGGACTGCAACTGCGCGGACTACCTCTACGTCAACGAGGTTGCCAACGGTGGCCGAGTACACAAATTCCGGGTGAACCCGGACGGAACCCTGTTCGAGATCAATCCCTCCGGCCCTTGGTACCCGAACGGTGGCGTCAGCGAAATGCCCTCGCCCCACGGGCTGGGTTCCGACCTGAACGGCTATCTCTACATCGGTTCGTCTTTTGACACCGACGGCGCGGTGCGCAAACTCAGTTGCGATGGTGATATCTTCCCGATCGGCGACTTCAGCATCACCGGATCCACCCACAACATCACGTCCATCGGTAACATCCTCTACCACAAAGAGGCCGGGGCGACCGGTGGCGAATTGACGTCCTATGATCTCTGTGAGGAACAGCTGATTCACCAATATTGTTTCGAAGATTCCAATGGCAATGTTGGTGCCGGTCTGTCCTGGGGTTTCCACCTTGGCGATGACGGGTACTTTTATGGCGGCTGGGATTTCAACGACGACGGTATCATCTATAAGTTTCTGCCGAGCGAAACGAATGCCTGTGCCACGCCGCTCATCACCGGGATCTTCAACGATGATGGCTTTCCCGCCAATGTCCGTAGTTACGGCACTGCCACGGATCCCGCAGGCTACATTTATCAAGTCGTCGCGGACGGATATCCCGGGCCCGCGCAAATTTTGAAGTACGATCCGACCGGCAATTACGTTGGTCAGACGCCGATCGACAGCAGTGAGGGCGATGGTGGCTGGTATGGCGCGATCGGCCTAGCCTACTCGGCGGAATGTGACTGCCTGTACACCTCCAACGGCACCCGCGACGACGACTGCGTCTCGATCTTCAGCACCAATCTCGTCTACGGAGGCGCCGCGGTTGGTCCGGTTGGCGACGCGGTCGGCGAGAACGCCTACGAAAGTTTCAACAAAGCCATCGGCATCATCACCGAGTGCTGCCCCAAGCCAAACGCCTTCACCGGTCTCACCGAGACCGTGTGCATCGACGCCAGCAACACGACCGTCTTTCTCACCGAATACTTGCAGTGCAGTTTCGTTTGCGCCGGACAGTGGAACGAGATCAGTAACAATGCGGGGGTGTTCAACGACTGCAACGACTCCTTTACCGTCACCAACACCGGCTTGGCCTGCTTCGAGTACGCCTACACCGCGACCAATGAGAACTCGATCTGCGATCCGTTCGTCATCGATATCTGCATCACCTTTGTCCTGCCACCCGAACCACCCGAGATCAGTATCACCGACAATGTCTGTGCCCCGTCGACACCCGGCAGCATAAATGTCGATACGCCCTGCGCGGATGGCAGTGTGATGGAGTGGTCGACCGATGGTGGTATCACTTGGACCTCCGCCGCACCCACCTACGACAGGTTGGCTCCGATCTCCGTGCGGGCCCGTTGTTTCAGCGACGACCCGGTCCTCTGCGTCGGCACCGCCGGGGTGGAAGTCGTTTCGTCCCCGAACACCTGCTATGACTTGGCGCTGACCAAAACCGGCGCCACCCCGAACCCGATCGCACCCGGCGACGACGTGACCTTCACCATCACGGTGGAGAACCAAGGGTCCAACATGAACCAGGATGTGATCAACGCGATGGTCACCGAATACCCGCCGGCCGGCTGGACCATCAACGACTCGAACTGGCCGAGTGGCATGTTCACCATTCCTTATTTGGCCGCCGGTTCGAGCACGCAGCTGATGGTGACGCTGACCGCGCCGATTCCCTTGGCTTCCGGTGTGTATACCAACTACGCCGAAGTGACCTCGTTCACCGACACCAACGGCAACCCGCAAGTGGACGTCGATTCCGATGACGACCTCGGCTACGGCGGCGACCCCAACGAGACCGACAATGTGACCGACAACACAGGCGGCGACCACGACGATCTCGATCCCGATCCGGTCACGGTAATCGAGTTTGACTTGGCGCTCAGTAAAACCGGCGCCACTCCGAACCCGATCGCACCCGGTGCCGACGTCACGTTCGCCGTGACCGTCGAGAACCAAGGCACCGTTGCCGCGCAAGACGTGATCAACGCCGTTGTCACCGAATACCCGCCGCCCGGCTGGACGATCAACGACCCGAACTGGCCTGGTGGCATCTTCACGATCCCGTATCTTGCCGCCGGTTCGAGCACCCAGCTAATGGTGACGCTGACCGCGCCGAACCCCCTCACCGCTGGCGTCTACACCAACTACGCCGAAGTGACCTCGTTTACCGACACCAATGGCAATCCGCAAGTCGACGTCGACTCGGAAGACGTGCTCGGCTACGGCGGCGACCCCGGCGAAGTAGACAACGCCACCACCGACCCGGCCGACCACGATGACCTTGATCCCGATCCGGTGACCGTCGTACCCTTCGACCTTGCACTGACTAAATCCAACGCCACCCCGAACCCGATCACCGCTGGCGATGACGTCACGTTCACGGTCGCGGTCGAGAACCAGGGCACGGTCCCGGCGCAAGATGTGATCAACGCCGTGGTCACGGAGTACCCGCCGGCCGGCTGGACCATCAACGACCCGAATTGGCCCGGTGGCCTCTTCACGATCCCGTATTTGGCCGCCGGTTCGAGCACGCAGCTCACCGTCACCCTCACCGCGCCGAACCCCCTCGCACCTGGCATCTACACCAACTACGCCGAGGTCACCGACTTCACCGACACCAACGGCAATCCGCAAGTGGACGTCGACTCCGAAGACGTTCTCGGTTACGGCGGCGACACCAACGAAGTGGACGACGCCACCACCGACCCGGCCGACCACGACGACCTCGATCCGGATCCGGTGACGGTCATCGAATTTGACTTGGCCCTGTTCAAAACCGGCGCCACCCCGAACCCGACCGTGGCTGGCGCCGACGTGACCTTTACGATCACTGTCGTCAACCAGGGCACTATTCCCGCCCAGGACGCCGCCAATATCATGGTCACCGAGTACCCGCCAGCTGGCTGGACCATCAACGATCCGGCGTGGCCCGGCGGCGTGTTTACCATCCCCTTCCTCGCGGCCGGAGACAGCATCCCACTCACCGTCACCCTCACGGCACCCATCCCGCTGAACGACGGCGTGTACACCAACTACGCCGAGGTAACCTCGTTCACCGACACCAACGACACCACCCAGGTCGACATCGATTCCGAAGAGGACCTCGGCTACGGCGGCGACACCAACGAAATCGACAACGTCATCACCGATCCCAGCGACCACGATGACCTTGACCCGGATCCGGTTACCGTCGGCACGCCGTCCATCTCCCTCGAGAAGACGGTGTATCCGGGCGACGACGGCGGCGCCAGCTGCGACGGTATGGAACTCGTCAGCGGCATCCTCAACGACGTCGTGACCTATTGCTTTGTCGTCACCAACACCGGCGGCATCACTCTCAGCGGGGTGCAGATCACCGATGATGATCTCACCCTCCTGCCGCTGCCCTACAGCACCGAGGTCGATGCCCAGGACAACGACATCGGCTCCGGCGGCATCGAGTGGTCCGGCATCTCCTACAACTGCGACAACGGCACCGTGATGATCGCCGACGACAACGACATCCTCTACGAGTACGCCCTCGACGCCGCCGGCAACATCGTCGGCCCGCCGCTGCGCACCATCGACGTCGCCGTGGGCGGCGGCGATGTGGAAGGCGTGGCTTGGATCAGTGGCGACACCTACGCGGTTCTCGCTGAGAACGTCGGCGAGGTGTTCATCGTCAACATCCCGTCGCCGATCACCACCATCACCGCCACCGAGGTGCTCAGCTCGTTCACCACTGGCATCGCCGAACTCAACAGCGCCGGCAACGAAGGCATCGCTTACGACGCCGCCTCCGGCACCTTCTGGATCGTGGACGAGAAACCGCCCACACTCTACAACGTCGACCAAGCTGGCACGGTGCTCGCCACCCTGCCGCTGCCGACCAACGGCACCTACGGCATCACCGACTCGTCCAGCGTCTACGTTACGCCCGCCGGCGTGGTGTATGTTCTCAGTGACGAAAGCCAACTGCTGGTCGAGTACGACGTCTCCAGCGGTAGCGCCGTTCCGGTCTCCAGCCAGGCCCTGCCCGGCTTCCAGCAGGCCGAAGGCGTCACCTTCTCCTGCGACCTCGCCAGCCTGTACATCGCCGGTGAAATCGGTGGTGGCGGTCTCAGCTACGCCCACTTCCAAAACCCTCCGGGCATCACCATCAACCTCCCGGACCTCGCCCCCGGCCAGGTCTACACCGCCTCCGTGGTGAGCGCGATTTATGGCGACCTAGTGAACACCGCCGACGTGTCCGGCCTCCCGTCCACCCCGGACGGCACCCCGATTCCCGGCACCGACTCGGTCACCGATGTCGACACCGCCGAAGTGGAAGCGGTCGAGTGGGACCTCGCCCTCACCAAAACCGGTGCCACCCCGAACCCGATCCAGCCCGGCGCCGACGTGACCTTCACCATCACGGTGGAAAACCAAGGCACTCTGCCACCGCAGGACGTGCGCAACGCCGAGGTCACCGATTATCCGCCCGCCGGCTGGACCATCAACGACCCGAACTGGCTCGGCGGCGTGTACACCATCCCGTATCTCGCGGCTGGTTCGACCACGCAGCTGACGATCACGCTCACCGCCCCCATACCGCTGATGGGAGGGGTGTTTACCAACTACGCCGAGGTGACCTCGTTCACCGACACCAACGGCACGCCGCAGGCCGACATCGACTCCGATGACGACCTCGGTTACGGCGGCGATCCGAACGAGACCGACGACATCACCGACAACACCGGCGGGGACCACGACGACCTCGACCCCGATCCGGTGGCGGTTGTCGACTTCGACCTCGCCCTCACCAAAACCGGCGCCACTCCGAACCCGATCGCACCCGGCGCCGACGTGACCTTCACCGTCACCGTCGAGAACCAAGGCTCCGATCCGGCCCAGGATGTGATCAACGCTGAGGTCACTGAATATCCGCCCGCCGGCTGGACCATCAACGATCCGAACTGGCCCGGCGGCATCTACACGATCCCCTATCTTGCGGCCGGTTCGAGCACCCAGCTCACCGTCACCCTCACCGCGCCCAACCCGCTGACCGCTGGCATCTACACCAACTACGCCGAAGTGACTTCGTTCACGGATACCAACGGCAACGCCCAAGTCGACGCCGACTCCGAAGAGGATCTCGGCTACGGCGGCGACACCAACGAGACCGACAACGTCACCGACAACACCGGCGGCGACCACGACGACCTCGACCCGGATCCAGTCGAAGTCATCGAGTTCGACCTTGCCCTCACCAAGACCGGCGCGACGCCCAATCCCATCGAACGCGGCGACGACGTGACCTTCACCATCATGGTCGAGAACCAAGGCACCGTTGCGGCCCAGGACGTGATCAACGCCCAGGTCACCGAATATCCGCCGGCCGGCTGGACCATCAACGACCCGAACTGGCCCGGCGGCATCTACACCATTCCGTATCTTGCGGCTGGTTCGAGCACGCAGCTCATGGTCACCCTGACCGCCCCCGACCCGCTCGCGCCCGGGGTCTACACCAACTATGCCGAGGTCACCGACTTCACCGACACCAACGGCAACCCGCAAGTCGACGTCGACTCCAACGACGACCTCGGCTACGGCGGCGACCCCGACGAAACCGACAATGCCACCGACAATACCGGCGGTGATCACGACGATCTCGACCCGGATCCTGTAACGGTCGTCGAGTTCGACCTGGCCCTGACCAAAGTGCTCTCCACGGCCATTCCGCCGGCGCTTGAGGAAGGCGACATCGTCACCTTCACCATCGATGTGATCAACCAAGGTAGCATCACCGCCACCCAGATCGCCCTCACCGACTACGTCCCGGCCGGTATGACCTTGGCCGATCCCGCCTGGACGGCTACCGGCAACATCGCGACCCTGAACACCCCCATTGCCGGTCCGCTCGCGCCCATGGCCAGCACCAACGTGACCATCAGCTTCACCATCGATCCGGGGGTCACCGACGGAACCATCCTCACCAATTACGCGGAAATCAGTTCCGCCCTCGACGACGAAGGAAACCCCGGCGACGATGTCGACTCCACGCCCGACGGCAACAACGACGACCCGGTCGGCGGCGACAACGTCACCGACAACAGCAACGGCGACGAAGACGACCACGACCCGGCCGCGGTGCCGATCGGCGGCTTCTACGACCTCGCCCTGATCAAAGTGCTGAGCAGTCCCGGGCCGTTCCAGGTGGGCGATCCGGTGACCTTCACCATCACCGTCACCAACCAAGGCACGCAGACCGGCTACGACATCCTCCTCACTGACTACATCCCGGCGGGCCTCACGCTGAACGACACGGCATGGACCGATGCCGGAGGCGTGGCCACGCTCAACGCCGCCATCGCCGAACTCATGCCGATGGCCAGCACCAACCTCACCATCTCGTTCACCATCGATGCAGGTGTCGAGGGACTCACCCTGACCAACGTGGCTGAGATCTCACAAGGACTCGACGGCGACGATGTCGACGGCATGGATATCGACTCCACGCCGGACACGACCAACGACGATCCCATCGGCGCGGACAACGTCACCGACAACAGCAACGGCGACGAGGACGACCACGATCCCGCCCCGGTGTTTGTCGAGATCTTCGACTTGGCCCTGATCAAAGTATTGAGCAGTCCCGGACCGTTCGTGGAGGGCGACCCGGTGACCTTCACCCTCACCGTGACCAACCAGGGCACGATCACCGCCGAGGACATTTTCGTGACCGACTACGTCCCGGCCGGTCTCACCCTGAACGATACCGCTTGGGCCGCGTCCGGTAGCAGCGCCACCACGGTTGCGCCGATTGCGAGCCTCGCACCCGGCGCCAGCGTTCCCCTCACCATCACCTTTACGATCGATGCGGGCGCGACCGGCGTACTCACCAACTACAGTGAAATTTCCGCCGCCAACAATGCCCTCACTGGCGGCCCCGGCGACGACGTCGACTCCACCCCGGACGCGAACAATGACGACCCGGTCGGCGGCGACAACGTCACCGACAACAGCAACGGCGACGAGGACGACCACGACCCGGCCGAACTCCCCCTCGCCGGCGTGTTCGATCTCGCCTTGGTCAAGGTCCTGAGCAGTCCCGGACCCTTCCAGGCCGGCGACCCCGCCACCTTTACCATCACCGTGACCAATCAGGGCACGATGACCGCCTACGACATCGCGGTGACCGACTATATCCCCGCCGGACTCACCCTCGCCGATAGCACGTGGACCGAAGCGCCGGCCGGCACCGCCACCGCGAACGCGCTCATCCCGGTGCTCTCTCCCGGCGGCAGCACCAACCTCACCATCACCGTCACCATCGATGCCGGAACCGGGGCCACCGTACTCACAAACCTCTCGGAGATCTCCGCCGCCAACGACGGTTCGGGCAATCCCGGCATGGATGTCGACTCGACTCCGGACGCGATCAACGACGATCCCATCGGCGGCGACAACGTCACCGACAACAGCAACGGCGACGAGGACGACCACGATCCCGCCCCGCTCACCGTTGACGTGTTCGACCTCGCCCTGATCAAGGTGCTGAGCAGTCCCGGACCCTTTGCCGAGGGCGACCCGGTGACCTTCACCATCACCGTGACCAACCAGGGTACCATTGCGGCCGAGGACATCTTCGTCACCGACTATATCCCGGCCGGTATCACCCTGAACGACGCCGCCTGGGCCTCGTCCGGCAGCAGCGCCACCACCGTCACGCCGATCCCGACCCTCGCCCCCGGCGCCAGCATGCCGCTCACGATCCGCTTCACCATCGACGCCGGAACCACCGGGACGCTCACCAACTACACCGAGATCTCCACCGCGACCGACGCCACCACCGGCGGACCCGGCTTGGATGTCGACAGCACGCCGGACGCGAACAACGACGACCCCGTCGGTGGCGACAACGTGACCGACAACAGCAACGGCGACGAAGACGACCACGATCCGGCCGAACTCCCGGTCGGCGGCGTGTTCGACCTCGCCCTGATCAAGGTGCTGAGCAGTCCCGGCCCGTTCCAGGTCGGCGACCCCGCGACCTTCACCATCACCGTGACCAACCAAGGCACCATGACCGCCTACGACATCGAGGTGACCGACTACATCCCGGCCGGCCTCACCCTCGCCGACACCGCATGGACCGAGGCCACCGCCACCGCAAACACGCTCATCCCCGTGCTCGCCCCCGGGGCCAGCACCAACCTTACGATCATGTTCACCATCGACAGCGGCACCGAGAACCAGACCCTCGTCAACCTCTCGGAGATTTCTGCCGCCAACGATGGTTCGGGCAATCCCGGCATGGACGTCGACAGTACACCCGACGCCATCAACGACGATCCGGTCGGAGGCGACAACGTCACCGACAACCGCAACGGTGACGAGGACGACCACGATCCCGCACCGCTGTTCGTCGAGGTCTTCGATCTCGCCCTCACCAAGGTTCTCAGCAACGGACCCGGTCCGTTCGAGGAGGGCGACCCGGTGGTCTACACCATCATGGTCACCAACCAGGGCACCATCGCCGCCGAGAACATTGTCGTCAGCGACTACATTCCGTCCGGCCTCACCCTGAACGACGGCGCCTGGACCGAGGCGCCCGCCGGCACCGCCACCATCAACACCCCCATTGCGAGTCTGGCGGCCGGCGCAAGCACCATGCTCACCATCTCGTTGACCATCGACCCAGGCGTCACCGACGGAACGATCCTCACCAACTACGCCGAAATCTCCGCCGCCGACAACGCCCTCACCGGCGGCCCCGGGGACGATGTCGACAGCACCCCGGACGCGATCAACGACGATCCGGTCGGCGGCGACAATGTCACCGATAACAGCAACGGCGACGAGGACGACCACGACCCGGCCATCGTGCCCATCGGCGGCTTCTTCGACCTCGCCCTCATCAAAGTGCTCAGCTCGCCCGGACCCTTCCAAGTCGGCGATCCGGTGACCTTCACCATCACCGTCACCAACCAGGGCAATCAAACGGCCTACGACATCCAGATCAGCGACTACGTGCCGATGGGCCTCACCCTCGCCGACGGCGCCTGGTCCGAGGCTGGCGGCGTCGCCACCATGAACACCCTCATCCCGTCCCTCGCGCCTCTCGGCACGATCGACATTCCGATCACCTTCACCATCAACGCCGGCACCGAAGGCGCCACCATGGTGAACGTCGCCGAAATCTCCCAGGCGCTCGACGGCGACGGCGTTCCGGGCGACGATATCGACTCCGTGCCGGACGGTATCAACGACGACGTCATCGGCACCGACAACGTCACCGACAACAGCAACGGCGACGAGGACGACCACGATCCCGCGACGGTGACCGTCGAGGTGTTCGACCTCGCGCTGATCAAGGTGCTGAGCAGTACCGGACCGTTCGAAGAAGGCGACCCGGTCACCTTTACCATCACCGTGACCAACCAGGGCACCATCGCCGCCGAAGATATCTTCGTCACCGATTACATTCCCGCCGGCCTCACGCTGAACGATTCGGCCTGGGCCGCCTCCGGCAGTTCCGCCACGACGGTTGCGCCGATTGCCAGCCTTGCACCGGGTGCGAGCGCCATGCTCACCATCTCGTTCACCATCGACGCGGGTGTCAACGGCGTGCTCACCAACTACAGTGAGATCTCCGCCGCCAACAACGCGCTCACCGGTCTGCCCGGCGACGATGTCGACTCCACGCCGGACGGCAACAACGACGATCCGGTCGGCGGCGACAATGTGACCGACAACAGCAACGGCGACGAAGACGACCATGATCCGGCCGTGCTCCCGGTCGGCGGCGTGTTCGATCTCGCGCTCATCAAGGTGCTCAGCAGCCCCGGTCCGTTCCAAGTGGGCGATCCGGTCACCTTCACCATCATCGTGACCAACCAAGGCACCATGACCGCCTTCGACATCCAGATCAGCGACTACATCCCGACCGGCCTTACCCTCGCCGACGGCGCCTGGACCGAGACAGCCGGGGTCGCGACCATGAACGCGCTCATCTCGGTGCTTGCCCCCGGTGCCAGTGTCGACGTGCCGATCACATTCACCATCGACGCCGGTAGCGAAGGCGCCACCTTGGTTAACACAGCCGAAATCTCCCAAGCCAACGACGGCTCCGGTGGACTCGGCATGGACCTCGACTCCACCCCGGACGACACCAACGACGATCCGATCGGTGGCGACAATACCACCGACAACAGCAACGGTGACGAGGACGACCACGATCCCGCCGAACTCTCCGTGGAGGTGTTCGACCTCGCCCTGATCAAAATGCTGAGCAGTGCCGGACCGTTCGAGGAGAACGACCCGGTCACCTTCATGATCACCGTGACCAACCAAGGCACCATCGCCGCCGAAAACGTGGTGGTCTCCGACTACATGCCAGCCGGCCTCACCCTGGCCGATGCCGCCTGGACCGCGTCCGGTGGCGTCGCGACGCTCACCACGCCGATCGCCAACCTGCCCGCCGGCGGCAGCGCGATGCTGCCCATCATGTTCACCATCGATCCCGGCGTGACCGGCGTGCTCACCAACGTCGCCGAAATCTCCGCCGCCGACAACGCCCTCACCGGCCTGCCCGGCGACGATGTCGACAGCACGCCCGACGCGAACAACGACGATCCAATCGGCGGCGACAACGTCACCGACAACAGCAACGGCGACGAGGACGACCACGACCCGGCGATCCTGCCAATCGGCGGCTTCTTCGATCTCGCCTTGACCAAAGTGCTCACCACCTCCGGACCGCACTCGGTCGGCGAGACGGTCAGCTACACCATCCTGGTGACCAACCAAGGCACGCTCGACGCCACCAACATCGGCATCAGCGACTACATCCCGGCCGGCCTCACCCTCGCCGACGGCGCGTGGACGGAAGCCCCCGCGGGCACCGCAACCCTGAACACCCCGATCGCCAGCCTCGCGGCCGGTGCCGTGACCTCGGTCACCATCATGTTCACCATCGACGCCGCCGCAGCCGGCGCGTCCTTGGTCAACTTCGCTGAAATCTCCTCCGCCAGCGACGGCGCGGGGAACCCGGTCACCGACATCGACAGCACGCCCGACGCGATCAACGACGATCCGGTCGGCGGCGACAATGTCACCGACAATAGCAACGGCGACGAAGACGACCACGACCCCGCCGAACTCACCGTCACGGTGTTCGACCTCGCCCTGACCAAAGTGCTCAGCACCGTCGGTCCGTTCGCGCCCGGCGACCCGGTGACCTTCACCATCATGGTGACCAATCAAGGTACCGTCGCCGCGGCCAACATCGTGCTCGCCGACTATATTCCGGCCGGCCTCGTGCTTGCCGACAGCGATTGGACCGAAGCCCCCGCGGGTACGGCGACACTCAACACACCCATCGCCTCGCTCGCGGTCGGTGGCAGCACCATGGTGCCGATCGGCTTCACCATCGCCAGCGGCTTCAGCGGCACGCTGACCAACGTGTCCGAGATCGCGGCTGCCGACAATGCCGACTCCGGCCTTCCCGGTGACGACATCGACAGCACGCCCGACGCCATGAACAACGATGTGATTGGCGGCGACGATGTCACCGACAACAGCAACGGCGACGAAGACGACCACGACCCCGCCGAACTCACGGTTCCGGTTCTCGGTCCGGCCATCATGCTGATCAAACGCGCCGGCACCGCCCCCGATGGTGACACCTACGTGATCAGCGCCGCCGCCGGCGTGCTCTACACCTACGACGTGACCAACATCGGCGACACGCACCTCTCCGACATCACCATCACCGACGACGCCGGCACGCCCGGCGACGCGTCCGACGACGTGACACTGACCAGCGCCGACTGCCCCGGACTCGCCGGACCGCTCGCGCCAAACGGCATGGTGCAGTGCACGCTGACCCTCAATGTCGCCGAAGACACCGTCAACATGGCCGGCACGGTCGGCAACCCGACCGACGAGAACGGCAACGACATTCCGGGCTTGCCCGACGTCACCGACGACGACCCGGCCATCGTGGTGCTCGAGACGCTGAGCATCGGTTCGACCGTGTTCCTCGATCCGAACGACAACGGCCTCCAAGACCCCGGCGAACCCGGCATTCCCGGCATCCTCGTCGAAGTGCTCGACTCCGCCGGCAATGTGGTCGGTTCGGACACCACCGATGCCGACGGCAACTACTACGTCGACGGTTTGCCAGAAGGCGACTACACGGTGCAGATCACCACGCCGCCGTCGAACGCCCCTTCGAGTTCGACCCCGACCAACATGGGCGACGACCAAACCGACGGCGACGACAACGGCGATCAGCCTGGTGGCAGCGGCACGACCGTGACCTCCAGTACGATCACGCTGATGCTCGGCGACGAACCCGTCGGTCAAGAGACCGAACAGGGCGGCGACCAAGACGGCACCAACGACGCCAATGGCGACATGACCATCGACTTCGGCTTCGCGCCGAGCGGTCCGGCCATCCAGTTGATCAAACGCGCCGGCACTGTCGCCGATGGTGGCACCTATACCATCAGCGCACCGGGTGGCGTGCTCTACACTTTCGACGTGACCAACATCGGCGACACGCACCTCTCCGACATCACCATCACCGACGACGCCGGCACGCCCGGCGACGCGTCCGACGACGTGACACTGACCAGCGCCGACTGCCCCGGACTCGCCGGACCGCTCGCGCCAAACGGCATGGTGCAGTGCACGCTGACCCTCAATGTCGCCGAAGACACCGTCAACATGGCCGGCACGGTCGGCAACCCGACCGACGAGAACGGCAACGACATTCCGGGCTTGCCCGACGTCACCGACGACGACCCGGCCATCGTGGTGCTCGAGACGCTGAGCATCGGTTCGACCGTGTTCCTCGATCCGAACGACAACGGCCTCCAAGACCCCGGCGAACCCGGCATTCCCGGCATCCTCGTCGAAGTGCTCGACTCCGCCGGCAATGTGGTCGGTTCGGACACCACCGATGCCGACGGCAACTACTACGTCGACGGTTTGCCAGAAGGCGACTACACGGTGCAGATCACCACGCCGCCGTCGAACGCCCCTTCGAGTTCGACCCCGACCAACATGGGCGATGATCAAACCGACGGCGACGACAACGGCGACCAACCTGGTGGCAGCGGCACGACCGTGACCTCCGGTACCATCACCCTGAGCCTCGGCGACGAACCTAGCGGCGAGTCCGAACAGGGCGGCGACCAAGACGGCACTAACGACGCCAATGGCGACATGACCATCGACTTCGGCTTTGTGCCGAGCGGTCCGGCCATCCAGTTGATCAAACGCGCCGGCACTGCCGCCGATGGTGACACCTATACCATCAGCGCACCGGGTGGCGTGCTCTACACCTACGACGTGACCAACATCGGCGACACACACCTCTCCGACATCACCATCACCGACGACGCCGGCACGCCCGGCGACGCGTCCGACGACGTGACACTGACCAGCGCCGACTGCCCCGGACTCGCCGGACCGCTCGCGCCGAACGGCATGGTGCAGTGCACGCTGACCCTCAATGTGGACGAAGACACCGTCAACATGGCCGGCACGGTCGGCAACCCGACCGACGAGAACGGCAACGACATTCCAGGCTTGCCCGACGTCACCGACGACGACCCGGCCATCGTGGTGCTCGAGACGCTGAGCATCGGTTCGTCCGTGTTCTACGATCCGAACGACAACGGCACCCAAGATCCCGGGGAGACCGGCATTCCCGGCATCCTCGTCGAAGTGCTCGACTCCGCCGGCAATGTGGTCGGTTCGGACATCACCGATGCCGACGGCAACTACTACGTCGACGGTTTGCCAGAAGGAGACTACACGGTGCAGATCACCACGCCGCCGTCGAACGCCCCTTCGAGTTCGACCCCGACCAATCTAGGCGACGACCAGACCGACGGCGACGACAACGGCGACCAGCCTGGTGGCAGCGGCACGACCGTGACCTCCGGTACCATCACCCTGAGCCTCGGCGACGAACCTAGCGGCGAGTCCGAACAGGGCGGCGACCAAGACGGCACTAACGACGCCAATGGCGACATGACCATCGACTTCGGTTTCGTTCCCGCCCCGGCGATCCGCTTGGTGAAAACCGTCTACCAAGGTCACAACGGCGGCGCCTCCTGCCCCGGCACCGATCTGGAAACCGGCCTCAACAACACCGCCGTCACCTACTGCTTCGAAGTGACCAATACCGGCAGCACCCACCTCAACAATATAACGGTCAACGACACCGACCTCGACCCGGACTTCACCTCCGTGATCGGCCTGATGGCGCCTGGCGACGTGGTCATGGTGCATCACGAAACCGTCATCAATGGCGACTTGGTGAACGTGGCCGATGTCACCGGCGACCCGGCGAATCCGGACGGCTCCCTCCTGCCGATCGGTCCGGCCACTGATGACGACCCGGCTGAAGTGCGCGAAGTGGCTCCGGCCATCGCCCTCGACAAGAAACTCACCACCACCGCCGCCAACCAGGACGGCAGCTATCAGATCACCTTCGAGTTCATCGCCCGCAACACCGGCGATGCCCCACTGCACAACCTGGTTCTGACCGACGATATCCTTGGCCAATTCGGCGATGTTTCCCCCATCGGCTTCATGGCGACCTCCGGCACCTTGGCCGCCAACCCCGGTTGGAACGGCTTCCCCGCCAGCAATGTCCTCGCTCCGGGGCAGAGTCTCGCGGTCGGCGCGGTTGGCAACGTTTTCGTCACCTTCACCGTGACCCCCGGCTCCAACGCGCTCGAACGCGACAACCTCGGTGATATCACCGGTGACCATCTCGGACTCGAGGTCGCCGACAGCGCCACCGAACCGGTGGTCCTGCTGAGCCTCGGCAACTTCGTCTGGTTCGACTACGACAACGACGGCATCCCGGACGCCACCGAACCCGCCGTCGCCGGCGTTCAGGTCCAGTTGCTCGACAGCGCCGGCAACGTGGTCCAGACCGACACCACCGACAGCTCCGGCTACTATCTGTTCGATCTGCTCAAGGAAGGCACCTATTCGGTGCTGATCTCCCCGTCCAACTTCCAGGCTGGCGGGCCGCTCGCCGGTTCGTTCTCGAGTGGACCCACCGAGGCCAATCCGGATGACGACGTCGACCTCAACGACAACGGCATCGACGACCCGAACCCCGCTCTCAACGGCATCGTCAGTGGTCCGATAACCCTCGCTGTCGGCGGGGAACCCTCGGACGACATCGAAACCGGAACCGGCTCCGGCAGCGCCACCGACGACTCCAGCAACCTGACCGTCGACTTCGGCTTCTTCCTCCCCGCCAGCCTCGGCGACACCGTGTGGCAAGACAACAGCGCCGACGGCATCCTCAACGAGGACCTCCGTTTGTTCGGGATCTCCAATGTCCGCGTCTATCTGTTCGATGCCAACAACAACCAGATCGATGTCACCACCACCGATCAAGACGGCTTCTACGAGTTCACTGGCCTGATGCCTGGAACCTACAGCACCTCGGTCGAGCTCGATGATATTCCCGTCGAACTCGAATTCAGCAGCACGCCGCCGAGCTACACCACCACCCTCGGCCCGGGCGAACACGACGCGACGCTCGACTACGGCTTCTACCCGCCGCCAACCGCGATCGAACTCGAGTACTTCGAGGCGACCGTGACCGACACCGGCGTCTCGATCGCCTGGGCGACCGCCTGGGAACGCGACAGCCTCGGGTTCTTCGTCTACCGGCTCGATGCCGACGGCACCACCACCAAGCTGAACGAGGCCCTCATCCTCGCCACCGGCGGCGGCAGCGAATACAGCCTCGATATCGCGGATGCCACCGGCGGCCGCTACATCCTCGAGGAGATCGAAACCGATCTCGACAGCGAGATCCAGTCGACCGTCGCCTACGCCCGGGTCCCGGCTGCGCCGGTCGGTGAACCGACCCGCATCGTCACCGCGACCGACAACCTCGTCGAACTCGTGACCACGCCCGACTACGACACCTATATGGTGGTCGGGTTTGACGGATTCCCGCAGGTGATCGACTTCACCGATCCCGCTCAACCCCGCGAGCTGGTCGGCGAAGTTCTCGAGACAGGCACCGGCAAGGCGGCGTATTTCAGCGCGCCCGCCGGCGTCCAAGTCCTCGTTCAAGAACGCGAGGTCATCGAAGAAGAGTAAACCGCATCCGCGCAACGATGGGTCCCCGTCTCCCTCGTTGGAGGCGGGGATTTTTTAACATTGAAATCTGTTCGCAGGGAGAAATTTGGCACAATTCATGCCGTTTGATAAGCCGGTACATGTCGGACGCGAAGGACGCACGCTACGCCGCCAAATACGAGGACCCGCAACTCACGCCAGTTGGTGCATCCCTACGACAATGGTCCCTATTTCACCCGCCGTGGACGGGGCCGATTGTATGGCAGCGTCGAATATCGCCGGACAAACCATCTCCATCTCCACCAGCGGGCAGGGCGGCAGCATCTACTAACCACCGACGGCAGCGATCCGCGCTTGCGGGGTGGGGGAGTCGCACCGGCGGTATTTTGGCGCACCTTGACGTATATTGGGTTCTCAAAAATGAGCTGCCACTCGACAAATCTAATAATTGAAAAGGGCCAAGTGTACTGTTGGGACATTTTAAATTTTGGTTTGTCCCATAGTGACGAACCTTTCTTAAAATTGTCGTCATCGGTCACCTTGGCACGCGGATTGCTATCTATACTGTCTCTAAATTTGTGCAAAGCCCGAGCACCAAATCGGGCCATTAACTTAAAAATAACCACCACTAAAACCTTTTCCCATGAGAACTATACTTATCGGACTTTGTATCTCCACCTTCGGATTCTTTGCCGCAAATGCGCAAGATTGCCCGAACGGCGACACTGAATTTTGGGATTTCGCCGACATTGAGGGGGCGGGCACCGGGGCACCAAATCCAAGCCCTCACGATGCGGTAAACGCCCAAGGCTACACGGCCCAGGGAGCCATTCTCACGCTGGCGGGGGCTCCGGTTCTCAACGGTGGCGCCACCCTTGATGAATACTTTGTCGATGACGTCCATCTAAACGGAAATTTTGCGGTTCGCACCGGGGTGGATATGCCGTTCGGGGTGGGCGGTGGCCCCCTCCCGTCCGATGCCAATCTGGTGCAGACTTGGAACCTCAGCCAGCCGGTCAACGATCTCGCCATCTTCATCAACGATGTTGACGGTCAAGACGTCGCGGTGATTAACGGTTCACTTAATGGCACCATCGTCCAGCTCACGCCCGCCGATTTCACCTTCGCCAACGCCACGCCTTGCCCAAGTTTTGTCGGCAACAACACCTTTCAATCTACCACGTGCAGCGCTGCGGACAATACCGATCAGGGCGGCATTTTCATTACCTTTCCCGGCTTCGTCGACCAGCTTGAGATCATCTACTACGACCCGAACGCGGGTGGCGGCGGTTCGTTCTCGGTGAACTTCACCACCATCTGCTCCCTCTCGCCCGCCACCGGCGACATGGCCCTGACCAAGACCGATCCGGTACCGCCCGTCATTCGACCGGGCAGCAACGTGACCTTCAACGTCACCGTGTTCAATCAGGGCACCAACACCGTCCAAGATGTGCTGGTGGCCGATTACATTCCGTTCGGCTTCCTGCTCAACGATCCGGCGTGGTTGCAGTCCGGAAATCAAGCGACCACCACCATTCCCGGTCCGATCGCTCCTGGCGACAGTGTGGTCGTGCCGATCACTCTGCAAGCCTCCGGCCTTACCCCCGAAGATGAGTGCCCCGACGGAGAATCCACCTTCTGGGACTTCGCCGACATTGCCGGCGCCGGCATTGGGACAAATCCCGCGCCGGATGTCGCGGTCAACGACCAGATGTACACGGCCCAAGGAGCTGTCGTTACCCTGTTGCCGCCCGTCCTCAACGGCTCGGCAACCATCGACGAATATTTTGTCGACGACGTCCACCTCAACGGCAACTTCGCGGTTCGAACGGGCGTAAACATCAGTGGTGCCGGTGGCGGTCCCAATCCCAATCAAGACAACTTGGTGCAAACGTGGTGCTTCGACCGCCCAATCGCCAACAACACCATCCGTATCAACGATGTCGACGGGCAGGACGTCGCGGTAATTAATGCCTCGTTCAACGGCAATCTGATCACCCTCACCACTAACGACTTCACCTATGTGAACCCGACCCCCTGTCCGACTTATCTCGGTGCCAACACCTTTCAGTCCACCTGCGCCGGCGCACCCGACAACTCCACCCTCGGCGCGATCGACATCACCTTCCCCGGCTACATGGACAAGCTGGAGATCATCTACTACGATCCCAATCCGTTCGGCGGCGGTTCGTTTTCTGTCAACTTTCTCGAAGTCTGCGACACGCCCTTCGTCGATGACTGCCCGTTCACCAACTACGCCGAAGTAGTCTTCTTCGCGGACACCAACGGCATCCCGCTGAACGACATCGACTCCAATGACGATCTCGGCCCCGCCGCTGATTCGAACGAGGTCGATGACGCGATCAACGACCCCAACGACCACGATGATCTCGACTTCGCCGTCGTGCAGGTCAACAAAACCGATTTCGACGTCGCCTTGACCAAGTCCGACGCCACTCCGGCAGTGATCGTTCCCGGTGGCACCGCCACGTTTACACTGACCGTGACCAACCAAAGTTTCGGCCTGTTCCCGGACCTTGAGGATGTCGTCATTAGCGAATACCCCCCCATTGGCTGGACCGTGAACGCGGGCCTCTCGAGCCCCGGGTGGGTCGGCAACACCTTTGTCATCAACTCCCTGCCCGACGGTGCGACCACCAACATCACCGTGGTTTACAACGTGCCTTCCGGAGAGACCGCGGGCATCCTCACCAATTATGCCGAGGTGGTGTCGATCAGTGACACCAACGATGTGGTCGTGGACGTCGATTCGGATCCTATTCTCGGGGCCGGTGGTGACACCAATGAAGTCGACGACGCCGTCGATGACCCCGCCGACCATGACGACCTCGATCCGGGAACGGCGCTGATTGGCCAGCCGGGAATCTCCCTGTTGAAAACGGTGGCTGCCGGCGCCGGACCCTGCCCCGGCAGCGAACTGGTGCTTGGCTTGAACGGCGACGCGGTCACCTATTGCTTTGTTGTCGAAAACACCGGCACGGTAACCTTGGCCAATGTCGAGCTGTCCGATTTTGACATCTCCCCCTTCCTGATTGTCACCATCGGCACCATGGCGCCGGGCGCGGTCACCAACATTTCCGTCGCCAGTACCATCAATGGCAACCTGACCAACCTCGCTGAGGTTGCCGGTCAACCCGCTACCGATGATGGCACGCCGATCCCGAATGTGGATGCGGTTGAAGCCGAGGACACGGCGGCCGTGGTCGAAGTGGCGCCGTCCATTTCCTTGAACAAGACCGTTTACTTGGGACACGATGGCGGTGCCAGCTGCCCCGGCACCGAACTCACCTCCGGCGTGGTGAATGACGACGTGACCTACTGCTTTGTGGTTACCAACACTGGCGACACCGTGCTGACCAGTGTCACCGTCTCCGACACCGACCTCACTCCGAACGTCAATATCTCGATCGGCACTTTAGCGATCGGTGCGGTCACCACAGTGTTTGTCGAAGCCTCCCTTACGATGGATCTCACCAACACCGCCTCGGTCGGCGGTATTCCATCCGACGCCGCCGGTACGCCAATCACCGGTTTGGATGCCGTCGAGGATGAGGACACGGCTGTTGTCGATCTCATCGAACCCTCCATCAGTCTCGCGAAGACAGTCTACCTCGGCCAAGATGGCGGCGCGAGCTGCCCCGGCACCGAACTCGTCACTGGAACCACCGGCGATCTAATCACCTATTGCTTCATCATCACCAACACCGGTGACACCACCTTGAGTAGTGTGCAGATTACCGACCCACTGCTCGGTGCGACCATCGCGGTGCCGAACCTCGCTCCCGGCGGGACCTCGGTTCAGTTCTTCAATAGCACCCTCACCACCGATCTCACCAACACCGCCGCCGTCGCCGGTACACCCTCCGATGCGGGTGGCACCCCGCTGCCTGGTGTGGACCCGGTTCAAGATGCCGACACCGCCGCGGTCGATTTGGTGACGCCGTCGATCAGTTTGGCGAAGTCCGTCTATCTCGGCCAAGACGGTGGCGCGAGCTGCCCCGGCACCGAACTCGTCATTGGCACTACCGGCGATTTGATCACCTATTGTTTTATTGTCACAAACACTGGCGACACGACCCTCAGCAGCGTTCAGATCACGGATCCGATTCTCGGCGCGACCATCTCCGTCCCGAACCTCGCCCCTGGCGGCACCTCGGTTCAGTTCTTCAACAGCACCCTCACCACCGACCTAACCAACACCGCCAACGTGGCCGGCGCTCCCTCGTTCGCCGACGGTACACCGATTCCGGACGAACCCAACGTCACGGATGAAGACACCGCCGCAGTCGATCTGGTGGCGCCCGCCATCACCCTCGAGAAAACCGTGTTTCTTGGCAACGCTGGCAGTTGTCCCGGCCAGGAGTTGGTGACCGGTTCCATCGGCGATGTTGTGACCTATTGTTTTATCGTCACGAATACCGGCGATGTCACGTTGAGCAGTGTCGTGATCACAGATCCGCTGCTCGGCGCGACCATCAACGTCAATAATCTGGCTCCCGGTCAGTCCTCCACCGAGTCATTTCAGTCGACCATCACCGCCGATCTGACCAACACCGCAACCGTAGCTGGCGATCCCTCGTTTCCGGACGGCGCGCCGATCCCGGACGAACCGAACGTCACCGACACCAACACCGCTGCCGTCGATCTGGTCGCACCCTCGATCAGCATCGCCAAGTCGGTTTATCTCGGCCAAGACGGCGGCGCGAGCTGCCCCGGCACCGAACTCGCGACCGGCACCACCGGCGACCTGATCACCTACTGCTTTATCGTCACCAATACCGGCGACGTCACCCTCAGCGGCGTCGTGATCACCGACCCGCTGCTCGGTCTCAGCATCAATGTTCCGAACCTCGCACCCGGCGGCACCTCCGTGCAGTTCGCCAACAGCTCCATCACGGCAGACCTCATCAACACCGCGGCCGTGGTGGGTGTCCCGTCCTTCCCCGACGGCACGCCAATCCCGGACGAGACCAACGTCACGGATGACGATCCGGCTGAAGTTGATCTGGTGGCACCTTCCATCAGTTTGTCGAAGACGGTCTATCTCGACCACGACGGTGGCGCGAGCTGCCCCGGCGTCGAACTCGTCACCGGCACCGCCGGTGACGATGTCACCTACTGCTTTGTCGTCACCAACACTGGCGACGTCACGCTCTCCAGTGTGGTGATCACCGACCCGCTGCTCGGCGCGTCGATCAATGTGCCGAACCTCGCACCCGGCGGCACCTCCGTGCAGTTTTTTGACAGCACGATCACCGCTGATCTCACCAACACCGCCAGCGTGGCTGGCGATCCCTCGTTCCCCGACGGCACGCCGATCCCGGACGAACCGAACGTCACCGACACCAACACCGCTGCCGTCGATCTGGTCGCCCCATCGATCAGCATCGCCAAGTCGGTTTATCTCGGCCAAGACGGCGGCGTGAGCTGCCCTGGGTCCGAACTCGTCACCGGCACCTCCGGCGATCTGATCACCTACTGCTTCGTTGTCACCAACACCGGTGACGTCACGCTCTCCAGCGTGGTGATCACCGACCCCTTGCTCGGTCTCAGCATCAATGTGCCGAACCTCGCGCCCGGCGGCACCTCGGTGCAGTTCGCCAACAGCACGATCGACGGCGATCTGGTCAACACCGCCGCGGTTGCGGGTGATCCTTCGTTCCCGGATGGCACGCCGATTCCGGGTGAACCCAATGTCACCGACGATGACCCGGCGGAGGTCGACGAAGTCAATCCGTCCATCGTCATCGAAAAGACGGTCTATCTCGGTCAAGACGGCGGCGCGAGCTGCCAAGGAAGCGAAGTGGTAACCGGCACGACCGGCGATCTGATCACCTACTGCTTCCGCGTGCGCAACAACGGCGATGTCACCCTCTCAAGCGTGGTCATCACTGACCCGCTGCTTGGCATCAGCATCAATGTGCCAAACCTTGCGCCAAACCAAATCTCGACCCAGTTCGCCAACAGCACGCTCACCGCCGACCTGACCAACACGGCCGCGGTCGCCGGCGATCCCTCGTTCCCGGATGGCACGCCGATTCCGGACGAACCCAATGTCATCGATGACGACCCGGCCATGGTCGATCTCGTCGCGCCGTCGATCAGCATCAACAAGACGGTCTATCTCGGACACGACGGTGGCGCGGGCTGCCCCGGCGGCGAACTCTCCGTCGGTACGGCCGGCGAAGAGGTGACCTACTGCTTTGTCATCACCAACACCGGCGACACGACCTTGAGCAGTGTCGAGTTCACCGATCCTTCGCTCACTGGGCCGCCACCGCCGCTCTCGCTTCCGTACGAGACGCTGGTTGCCTCAAGCACCGGTACGCTCGGCACCGGCGGCTTGGACTTCTCCGGGGCGACCTTTAACGACGACCGCACTCGGTTGCTGGTCGTCGACAATGGTGCCAACGAAATTTACGAGTTCGATGTGGATGCCGCTGGCGATATTGTCCTGCCGGTCCGTCGTGTGATCTCCTTCAATGTTGGCGCCGGTGACCTCGAAGGCATCGCCTGGATGGGCGGTGACCGCTACGCGATTCTCAGTGAGAACGACGCCGCCGTCTACATCGTCGACATTCCCGATGCGGCCAATGTCACCACGCTCAACAACGGCAACGTCGTGTCCAGCTTCGCGACTGGCATTCCCGAAATCGGGGGCTTCGGCAACGAGGGCATCGCCGTTGATTTCAACGCCTCTGCCGGCGGCCCTACGATCTTCTGGGTGCTCGACGAAGGTCCGACCCCGCGTCTGTATCGCTTCGACGAATTGGGTAACCAAACCGCGAATATTGTGATCCCCGGTATTTCCGACGCCTCCGGGGTGTTCGTCTCGTCGATGGACGATACCATCTTCATCGTCAGTGACGAGAGTACCAGCATTACCCAGTTCGAGGTGGATGCCGCCTTCACCACGCTCACGCCGCTCAGCACCCAGTCGATCTCTGAGTTCGAACAAGCGGAAGGCATCACCTTCTCCGCCGACATGTCCTCCCTCTACGTGGTCGGCGAAGCGCCGACCGGCCAGTTTTCCTACGCGCACTACCAGGACCTGCCGCCGCCGACCGGTCTTACCGTCTCGGTCCCGAACCTCGCCCCCGGCGAAGTCTTCACCTCTTTCTTCGACGCCACCATCGACGGCGACCTGACCAATACCGCCAGCGTCACCGGTGATCCGTCGTTCCCCGACGGCACCCCGATCGACGACGAACCCCTCGTCGAAGATGATGACACCGCAGTCGTCGACGAAGTGAACCCGTCGATCACGATCGCGAAAACCGTGTTCCTCGGCAACACCGACAGCTGCCCCGGCGACGAACTCGTGACCGGCACCGCCGGCGATATTGTCACCTATTGCTTCATTGTCACCAACACCGGCGACATCACGCTCAGCAGCGTGGTCATCACCGATCCCTTGCTCGGCATCACCTTGAGCATTCCCAACCTCGCACCCGGCGCGGACTACACCGAGTCGTTCCAGTCGACGATCATGGGCGACTTGACCAATACCGCGAGCGTCACTGGCGATCCCGCCTTCCCGGATGGCACGCCGATTCCGGACGAACCCAACGTCACCGACGACGACACCGCCGCGGTCGACGAAGTCAATCCCTCGATCAGCATCGCCAAGTCGGTGTATCTCGACCACGACGTCGGCGCGAGTTGTCCCGGGGCCGAACTCGTGACCGGCACCGCCGGCGATGCCATCACCTATTGCTTCATCGTGACCAACACCGGCGATGTCACCCTGTCCGGCGTCGAGATCACCGACCCGCTGCTCGGGCTCACCATCGCTGTCCCGAACCTCGCCCCCGGCGGCACCTCGGTGCAGTTCGCCAATGCTTTGATTGCAGGCGATCTGACCAACACCGCCATGGTCACCGGCGATCCCTCGTTCCCGGACGGCACGCCGATCCCGGACGAACCCGATGTCACCGATGACGACCCAGCCATGGTCGACGAAGTCAACCCGTCGATCACCATCGCCAAGTCGGTCTACCTCGGCCAAGACGGCGGCGCGTCCTGCCCCGGAGACGAACTCGTGACCGGCACCATGGGCGACCTGATCACCTACTGCTTTATCGTCACCAACACCGGCGACGTGACGCTCTCCAGCGTCGTCATCACCGACCCGCAGCTCAATATCAGCATTAACGTGCCGAACCTCGCGCCCGGCGACGTCTCGACGCAGTTCGTCAATGACACCATCGACGGCGACCTGATGAACACCGCTAGCGTCGCCGGCGATCCCTCGTTCCCCGACGGCACGCCGATCCCGGGCGAACCCAACGTCACCGACGACGACACCGCTGCGGTCGACGAAGTCAATCCGTCGATCAGCATCGCCAAGTCTGTTTATCTCGGCACCGATGGCGGCGCGTCCTGCCCCGGATCTGAACTCGTGACCGGCACCGCCGGAGACGCGATCACCTATTGCTTCATCGTCACCAACACCGGCGATGTCACGCTCTCTAGCGTGGTCATCACCGATCCCTTGCTCGGCGCCAATATCAGTGTTCCGAACCTCGCCCCCGGCGACGTCTCGGTGCAGTTCCTCGACAGCACCATCATGGGCGATCTGACCAACACCGCCAGCGTCGCCGGCGACCCCTCGTTCCCAGACGGCACGCCGATCCCAGACGAACCCAGTGTCACCGATGACGACACCGCCGCCGTCGACGAAGTGAACCCCTCGATCAGTATCGCCAAGTCGGTCTACCTCGGCACCGATAGCGGCGCGTCCTGCCCCGGCTCTGAACTCGTGACCGGCACCGCCGGCGACGCGATCACCTATTGCTTCATCGTTACCAACACCGGCGATGTCACGCTCTCGAGCGTGGTCATCACCGACCCGCTGCTCGGCGCCAATATCAGTGTTCCGAACCTCGCCCCCGGCGACGTCTCGGTGCAGTTCCTCGACAGCACCATCATGGGCGATCTGACCAATACCGCCAGCGTCGCCGGCGACCCCTCGTTCCCAGATGGCACGCCGATCCCGGACGAACCCAATGTCACCGATGACGATACCGCCGCCGTCGACGAAGTGAATCCCTCGATCACGATCGCCAAGTCGGTCTACCTCGGCACCGATGGCGGCGCATCCTGCCCTGGCGACGAACTCGTCACCGGCACCTCCGGCGACGCGATCACCTACTGCTTCATCGTCACCAACACCGGCGACGTGACGCTCTCCAGCGTTGAGATCACCGACAGCGACATTAGCCCGCCGGTGACCATTTCCGTCTCGAACCTCGCCCCTAGCGCCGTCTCGGTGCAGTTCGTCGACAGCACGATTCAAGGCGACCTGCTCAACACCGCCAGCGTCACCGGCGACCCCTCGTTCCCGGACGGCACGCCGATCCCGGACGAGCCCAACGTCACCGATGACGACACCGCCGAAGTCGACCAAGTCGGACCCGGTATTCAGATCCTCAAGACGGTCTACCTCGGACAAGACGGCGGCGCTTCCTGCCCCGGCACCGAACTCGCGACCGGCACCGCCGGCGACTTGGTGACCTACTGCTTCATTGTCACCAACAGCGGCGACGTCACACTCTCCAGTATCGAGATCACCGATCCGCTGCTCAGCGCGACCATCAGCGTTCCGAACCTCGCCCCCGGTGCGACCTCGGTGCAGTTCTTTAACAGCACCATCGACGGCGACTTGCTCAACACCGCCGCCGTCACTGGCGATCCCTCGTTCCCGGATGGCACGCCGATCCCCGACGAACCCAATGTCACCGACGACGACACTGCCGCCGTCGACGAAGTGAACCCCTCGATCAGCATCGCCAAGTCGGTGTATCTCGATCACGACGCTGGCGCGAGCTGCCCCGGCACCGACCTCGTCACCGGCACTTCCGGCGACGCGGTCACCTACTGCTTCGTCGTCACCAACACCGGTGACGTCACCCTCTCCGGGATCATGATTTCCGACCCGCTGCTCGGTGTGACAATCGCAGTTTCCAATCTCGCCCCCGGCGAGGTCTCGGTCGAGTTCGCCAATGAAGTCATCAACGGCGACTTGCTCAACACAGCGACGGTCTCCGGTGATCCTTCGTTCCCCGACGGCACGCCGATTCCAGATGAGCCAAACGTCACCGACGAAGACACCGCCGAAGTCGACGAAGTGAACCCCTCGATCTCCCTCTCCAAAACCGTCTATCTTGGCCAAGACGGCGGCGCGAGTTGCCCAGGAGTCGACCTCGTGACCGGCACCGCCGGCGACCTCGTCACCTATTGCTTTATCGTCACCAACACCGGCGACGTGACCTTGTCCGGCGTCGAGATTACCGACCCGCTGCTCGGCGCGACCATCGCCGTCCCGAACCTCGCCCCCGGCGGTACCTCGGTGCAATTCTTCAATAGCACCATTGACGGTGACTTGATCAACACCGCGACCGTCACCGGTGATCCCTCGTTCCCAGACGGCACGCCGATCCCGGACGAACCCGACGTCACCGACGGCGACATCGCCGAAGTCGATGAAGTAAATCCCTCCATCAGCATCGCCAAGTCGGTCTACCTCGGCCAAGACGGCGGCGCGAGTTGCCCCGGCGTTGAACTCGTCACCGGTACCACCGGCGACCTGATCACCTACTGCTTCATCGTCACCAACACCGGCGATGTGACCCTGTCCGGCGTGGAAATTACCGACAGCCTGCTCGGCGCAACCATTGCCGTCTCGAACCTCGCCCCCGGCGCGGTCTCGGTGCAATTCCTCGACAGCACGATCGCTGGCGACCTGCTCAACACCGCCATGGTTACCGGCGATCCCTCGTTCCCGGACGGCACGCCAATCCCGGACGAACCCGACGTCACCGACGACGACACCGCCGAAGTCGACGAGGTCAATCCGTCCATCACTTTGGCCAAGTCCGTCTATCTCGGACACGACGGCGGCGCCAGTTGCCCCGGCATCGAACTAGTCACCGGCACCTCCGGCGACGAAATCACCTACTGCTTCATCGTCACCAACACCGGCGACGTGACGCTCTCCAGTGTCGAGATCACGGACTCCTTGCTCGGTCTGACCATCGCGGTGCCGAACCTCGCCCCCGGCGGCACCTCGGTGCAGTTCGTCGAAAGCGCCATCGCCGCCAACCTCCTGAATACCGCCTCGGTCACCGGCGATCCCTCGTTCCCGGATGGAACGCCGATCCCGGACGAGCCCGACGTCACCGATGATGATACCGCCGAAGTCGACCAGGTCGGCCCCGGCATCCAGATCCTCAAAACCGTCTATCTCGGACAAGACGGCGGCGCCAGCTGCCCCGGCACAGAACTCGCGGTCGGCCAAAACGGCGACTTGGTCACCTACTGCTTCATCGTTACCAACTCCGGTGACGTGACGCTCAGTTCGGTGGTGATTACCGACACCGATCTCGGCCTCAGCATTCCCGTGGCCAACCTCGCCCCCGGCGCGTTCTCAATCGAGTTTGCCAACGCCACCATCGACGGCGACCTGACCAACACCGCTAGTGTCGTCGGTGATCCCTCGTTCCCTGATGGTTCGCCCATCCCCGGCGAACCCAATGTCACCGATGATGACACCGCCGAAGTCGACGAGATCGCCCCGTCCATCTCGATCGCGAAATCCGTCTACCTCGGTCATGACAGCGGCGCATCCTGCCCAGGAGGGGAACTCGCGGTCGCGCAAAACGGCGACCTAGTCACCTATTGCATGGTCGTCACCAACACCGGTGACACCGTGCTGACCAGCGTCACCGTCACCGACCCCTTGCTCGGACTGACCGCGGCCCTCGGCACGCTCGCCCCCGGCGCGGTGACCAACATCTTCCTCGAGTCCGCCATCGCTGGCGACCTCGTGAACACCGCCAGCGTCACGGGACAGCCTTCTGATGATGGCGGTAATCCGATCCCCTCGGAAGATCCGGTCACCGACGATGACACGGCCGAAGTCGACGAAGTCGCGCCCTCGATCTCGATCGCCAAGTCGGTCTACCTCGGACACAACAGTGGCGCGTCCTGCCCCGGTGACGAACTCGCGGTCGGCCAAAACGGCGATCCGGTCACCTACTGCTTCATCGTCACCAATACTGGCGACACCGTGCTCACCGGCGTGGTCGTCAACGACGGCGACATCAGCCCGCCGCTCAGCATTCCCATCGGCACGCTCGCCCCAGGCGCCGTTACCAACATCTTCTTTAACGGCACCATCGACGGCGACCTCGTCAACAGCGCCAACGTCACCGGCCAACCCGCCGACGACACCGGCAACCCGCTGCCCGGCCAAGATCCGGTCATGGACGACGACACCGCCGAGGTCGATGAAGTGGCCCCGTCCATCTCCATCGCCAAGTCCGTGTACCTCGGACACGATTCCGGCGCGTCCTGCCCAGGGGATGAACTCGCAGTCGGCGTCACTGGCACTGCGGTAACCTACTGCATGCTGGTCACCAACACCGGCGACACCGTTCTGACCAGCGTCACCATCTCCGATCCGCTGCTCGGCGTCTCCGTCAATGTTGGCACGCTCGCCCCTGGCGCGGTGACCAACATCTTCGCCGAAACCACGATCACCAGTGATCTCATCAACACAGCGGATGTGTCCGGCCAGCCGTCTGACGCTGCTGGCAACCCGCTGCCCGGCCAAGATCCGGTCGTCGACGATGACATCGCCGAAGTCGATCTCGTCCTGCCGGCTGTCACCATTGCCAAAACGGTAACGCTCGGCACCACCTGCCCCGGCACCGAAAGCGTCTCCGGACAAAGCGGAACGCCGATAACCTACTGCTTCCTCGTCAGCAACACCGGCGACACCGCCCTCGCGGATGTCACCGTCACGGACAACGATGTCAGTCCGCCAGTGTCGATCAACCTCGGCCTGTTGCCGTTTGGCGGCGAGACCAATGTGTCGGTTGCCAGTACCATCCAAGGCGACTTGCTCAACACCGCAAGCGTGATCGGCACCCCCGCTGAGTCCGATGGGACGCCGCTGCCCGGCGTTCCTGAGCCGACCGACGACGACACCGCCTCGGTCGACCAAGTCGGCCCTGGTATTCAGATCTTCAAAACCGTCTACCGCGGTCATGACAGCGGCGCCTCCTGCGCCGGAGCCGAACTCGTGTCCGGCCAAAACGACGAAGACGTCACCTACTGCCTGGTCGTGGTCAACACCGGCGACACCGTGCTCAGCGGCGTTAGCATCACCGACGTCGACCTCGGACTCAACATCGCCCTCGGCATTCTGCCGGTCGGCGGCGTGGCGACCGAGTTCGTCGAGACCGTCATCAGCGGCGACCTCGTGAACAACGCCGACGTCACCGGAACACCCTCCGACGCTGGCGGCACTCCCATTCCCGGACAGAGCCCGGTCACCGATGACGACACCGCCGAAGTCGACGAAATCGATCCGGTCATCGGACTCGCTAAAGACGTCGACACCGTGATGAACAACGGCGACGGCACCTACACCGTCACCTTCCTGTTCAACGTTGAGAACCTCGGCGACGTCGTGGTCAGCGATCTTGTGTTGGTCGACGATATCACCTCGCAATTCTCCGCGCTGTCGCCGACCGGCTTTAGCACCATGGACGGCAGTCTGCTCGCCAACCCGGCATGGGACGGCACCGCCAGCACCAGCATCCTCGCCCCTGGACAAAGTCTTCCGCCCATGGGCATGGGCGATGTGTTCGCCACCTTTACTGTCACCCCCGGCGCCATCCTAGCCGAGACCAACACCGCCACGGTGGCCGGACTCGACCCGAACGGCCTGATGGTTGACGACGTGTCCAACGACGGCCTCTCGCCCGATCCCGACGGCAACGGCGACCCCGAAGAAGACGAACCCACGCCCGTTCCTTTCGGCGAAATGCCGGTGATCGGACTCGCCAAAGACTTGGTCGAGAACGTCAACAACAACAATGGCACCTACACGATCACCTTCGAACTGACCGTGCAAAACCTCGGTGATGTATTGCTCTCCGACCTCGAACTGTACGACGACATCATCGCCGAGTTCCCCGGACTCAACCCGGTCAACTTCGTCGCTAGCAACGGTTCGCTAACCGCCAGCAGCACCTGGGATGGTACTGCCACTAGCAACATCCTCGCTCCTGGCCAGGCCATCGAGGTCGGCGATACCGAGAACGTGTTCGTGACCTTCACGGTCACGCCCGGCGCCACCACCGCCGAGGACAACCTCGCCACCGTGCAAGGCACCAGTCCCGCCGGAACCGATGTGGTCGACACCTCCACCGACGGCGTGAACGCCGATCCCGACGGCAATGGCGACCCCGAAGAAATGGATCCGACCCCGGTCAACTTCGTCGAAGATCCGATCATCGGCCTCGCCAAAGATTTGTTCACCGTGGTCAACAACAACGACGGCACGTACACCGTCACCTTCGAACTTACCGCTGAGAACCTCGGCGACGTGCCACTCAGCAACATCGTACTCACCGACGACATCGTCGGCCAGTTCGCCGGACTCAACCCGACCGGGTTCTCGACCGCCAACGGGATCTTCACCGGCAGCATGACCTGGGACGGCACCGCCAATAGCAACATTCTTGCCCCCGGCCAGTCGCTCGCGGTTGGCGCGGTCGGTGATGTGTTCCTGACCTTCACCGTGACGCCCGGAGCGATCACCAGCGTCGACAATATCGCCAACGCCGCCGGCACCAGCCCGGCTGGTACCACGGTCACCGATATCTCCACCGACGGCATTAACCCCGATCCCGACGGCAACGGCAACCCGAACGAAGAAGTGCCAACTCCGACGCCGTTCGGCGAAGCGCCCGACATCGGACTCGCCAAGCGTGCGACCCTGGTCCTCAACAACAATGACGGCACCTACGACGTGACCTTTGAGATGACGGTCGAAAACCTCGGCAACGTGCCGCTCGCCGATCTCGCCATCTTCGACGACATCTTCACCGAGTTCCCGGGCATGAGCCCCACCGGCTTCAGCACCGCCGACGGCAGCCTCGTTGGCAGCCCGAGTTGGGACGGCACCGCAACGAGTAACATCCTCGCCCCCGGCCAGTCGCTGCCGGTCGGTGGACTTGGCAATGTGTTCGTGACCTTCACCGTCACACCTGGCGCGATCACCGCCGAAGACAACAACGCCACCACCGAAGGCACCAGCCCGCAGGGCACGGTCGTCACCGACACCTCCACCGACGGTCTCAACCCCGATCCGAACGACGACGGCAACCCCGAAGAGGAAGTGCCGACCCCGGTCGAGTTCAGCGAAGATCCGATCATCGGACTCGCCAAGGCTGTAAACACCATCGTCAACAACAATGACGGGACCTTCACGGTGACGTACCTCTTCAACTTCGAAAACCTCGGCAACGTCCCGCTCACCGACCTCGTGCTGACCGATGACATCGTCACCCAGTTCGCCGGACTCAATCCGACCGCGTTCGGAACCACCGACGGCAGCTATTTGGCCAGCGGCACATGGGATGGCACTGCCACCAGCAACCTGCTCGCCCCCGGACAAACCCTGCCCGTCGGCAGCAACGGCACCGTGTTCGCGACCTTCACCGTGACGCCAGGCATGGTCACCACCGTCGACAATACCGCCACCATCACCGGCACCAGCCCGGCCAACGAGATGGTCTCCGACGTGTCCAACGACGGCATCAACCCCGACCCGGACGACGACGGTGACCCGCAGGAAGACAACCCGACCCCGACGCCGTTTGTTGAGGATCCGTCGATTGGACTCGCCAAGGACCTGTTCGCGGTGACCAACAACATGGATGGTTCGTACACTGTGACCTACGAGTTCACCGTACAGAACCTCGGCACTGTACCGCTCACCGACATTGGGGTGTTCGACGACATCGTCGGCCAGTTTGGCGCGCTCATGCCGAGCGGCTACAGCACCACCGCCGGCACGCTGATCGACAGCGGCACGTGGGACGGCACCGCGCTCAGCAGCATCGTCGCCCCCGGCCAGTCGCTCGCGGTCAACGAGTCGAAGAACGTGTTCGCCACGTTCACGCTGATCCCCGGCAACAATAGCCTGATCGAAAACCTCGCCACCACCGTCGGCACCAGTCCGGCCGGCACCGAGGTCACCGACGCGTCGACCGACGGACTCAGCCCCGACCCGAACGGCGACGGTGCACCCGACGAGAACATCCCGACGCCGACGCCGTTCCCCGAGAACCCGGTCATCGGACTCGCCAAGTCGCTGGTCAGCAACGTCAACAACAACGACGGCACCTACACCGTCACCTTCCTGCTCAACGTGGCCAACCTCGGTGACGTGCCGCTCAGCGACATCGTGATCACCGACGACATCATCGCCGAGTTCCCCGGCATGAGCCCGACTGGTTTTGTTGCGACCGATGGCAGTCTGCCTGCCAACCCGACCTGGGACGGCACCGCCACCAGCAACATTCTCGCCCCCGGACAAAGCCTGATCGTCGGCGCGTCCGGCGACGTCAGCGTGACCTTCACCGTCACGCCTGGTTCGACCACGGCCGAAGACAACAACGCCACCGCCGAGGGTACCAGCCCGCAAGGCACGCCAGTCTTTGACACCTCGACCGACGGCGTCTCGCCCGATCCGAACGGTGACGGAGATCCTGAGGAAATGGTTCCGACCCCGGTTCCGTTCGCCTCTGTGCCGGTCATCGGACTCGCCAAAGATCTCGTTAGTTCCGTGAACAACAGCAACGGCACCTACACGGTCACCTTCGAACTGAACGTCGAAAACCTCGGCGACATCCCGCTCAGCATGCTCGCGGTCTACGACGACATTGTTACCCAGTTCGCCGGACTCAACCCAGTCGGCTTCGCCGCTACCAGTGGTTCGCTCAACGCCGCCAGCGCGTGGGACGGCACTGCCGCCAGCAACATTCTCGCCCCCGGCCAATCCATGGCCGTCGGCGGCGCGGGCAATGTGTTCGTAACCTTCACCGTCACCCCCGGTTCGGTTGTCTCCGTCGACAACCTCGCCACCGCTGAAGGCACCAGTCCATCCGGCGTCATCGTCATGGACACCTCCACCGACGGCGTCGACTCCGACCCGAATGGTGACGGCAATCCGAACGAAGCCGAACCCACCCCGGTTCCCTTCGCTGCGCAGCCGGTCATCGGTCTCGCCAAGGATCTGGTCAGTTCGGTCAACAACAACGATGGCACCTACACCGTCACCTTCGAACTCAATGTCGCGAACCTCGGCGATATCTCGCTCAACCAACTCGCGGTCTATGACGACATCGTCACCCAGTTCGCCGGACTCAACCCAGTCGGGTTTGCCGCCGCCAACGGTTCGCTCAACGCCAGCACCAACTGGGACGGCACCGCCACCAGCAACATCCTCGCCCCCGGCCAGTCGCTGGCCGTCAATGGTGCGGGCAACGTGTTGGTCAGCTTCACCGTCACGCCCGGTTCGGTGACATCCGTCGACAACCTCGCCACCGCCGAAGGCACCAGCCCATCCGGCGTCACGGTCATGGACACCTCCACCGACGGCCTCGCGCCCGACCCGAACGGTGACGGCAATCCGAACGAAGCCGAACCCACCCCGGTTCCCTTCGCCTCACAACCGGTGATCGGCTTGGCCAAGAACCTGACCAACGCCGTCAATAACAATAACGGCACCTACACGATCACCTTCGAATTCAACGTCGACAACCTCGGTGACATTCCGCTCAACAGCCTCGAACTCTATGACGACATCATCAGCCAGTTCGCCGGACTCAACCCGGTCGGGTTCAGCGCCGCCAATGGTTCGCTCAACGCCAGCACGACCTGGGACGGCACCGCCACGAGCAACATCCTCGCCCCCGGCCAATCGCTGCCGGTTGGTGGTTCAGGCAATGTCTCCGTCACCTTTACGGTCACGCCGGGTTCGGTGACCGCGGTCGACAACCTCGCTACCGTCGAAGGCACCAGTCCTTCCGGCATCGAAGTCGTCGACACCTCCACCGACGGTCTCGACTCCGATCCGAACGATGACGGCGACCCGGAAGAGATGACGCCGACACCGGTGCCGTTCACCGAACAGCCGTTGATTGGCCTCGCCAAAGATCTGTTCACCGTCGTCAACAATAACGATGGCAGCTACACGATCACCTTCGAACTCACCGCCGAGAACCTCGGGGACACGCCGCTTGCCGACATCGTCCTGCTCGACGACATTCTCGGCCAGTTCGCCGCGATGAACCCAACCGGTTTCTCCACCGCCAACGGCATCTTTATGGCCAACCCGGACTGGGATGGTTCGGCGACCAGTAACGTCATCCTGCCCGGCCAAGGCCTCGCGGTCGGTGAAGTCGCCGACGTGTTCCTCACCTTTACCGTGACGCCAGGCGCGATTACCACCATCGACAACCTCGCCACCGCCGCCGGCACCAGTCCGGCTGGTACAACCGTCATGGACATCTCCACCGACGGCACCAATCCCGACCCGAACGGCGACGGAACACCCGAGGAAGAAGTGCCCACACCGGTACCGTTCGGCGAAGCGCCGGTCATCGGCTTATCCAAAGATGCGACCCTCGTGGTCAACAACAACGACGGCACGTACACCATCACCATGCTACTCACGATTGAGAACTTCGGCAACGTGCCGCTCTCTGATCTCGCGATCTTCGACGACATCTTCACCGAGTTCCCCGGCATGAGCCCGACCGGGTTCATGACCGTCGATGGCAGCCTGCTCGGTAACACCGCCTGGGACGGCACCGCCACCAGCAACATTCTTGCGCCGGGACAAACTCTCGCCGTGAACGGCGTAGCGGACGTATCCATCATCTTCGATGTCACCCCCGGTGCGGCCACCGCCGAGGACAACCTCGCCACGACTCAAGGCACCAGTCCGCAAGGCACGGTCGTCACCGACACCTCCACCGACGGACTCAACCCCGACCCGAACGACGATGGTACGCCGGCCGAGATGATTCCGACCCCGGTTGAGTTCAGCGAAGATCCGATCGTCGGACTCGCCAAGGCCGTGGACACCGTCGTCAACAACAACGATGGCACCTACACCGTGACCTACTTGTTCACCGTTCAAAACCTCGGCAACGTGCCGCTCGCCAACCTCGTCCTCGTCGACGACGTCGTGACCCTGTTCACCGGACTCAGCCCCACCGGATTCGGCACCACCGACGGCACCCTCATCGGCAACCCGACCTGGGACGGCACCGCCACCAGCAACCTGCTCCAACCCGGTCAGTTGCTCCCTGTCGGCGGCAGCGGCGACATGAAAGCCACTTTCACCGTGACTCCGGGTACCGTCACCAGCGTCGACAACGTCGCCGTCGTGACCGGCGACAGCCCGGCCGGCACCACCGTTCGCGACGACTCGACCAACGGCATCAATCCCGATCCCGACGACAACGGCGATCCGTCCGAGAATGACCCGACCCCGACGCCGTTCACCGAACAGCCGAAGATTGGACTCGCCAAAGACCTGGTCAACGTCATCAACAACGAGAACGGCAGCTACACCGTGACCTACGAGTTCACCGCGCAGAACATCGGCACCGTGCCGCTCAACTCCGTCGCCATCTACGACGACATCGTTGGTCAGTTCGGTTCGCTCAACCCGACCGCCTACAGCACCGCCGCCGGCACCTTTACCAACAATCCCGCTTGGGACGGTACCGACGCGTCCAGTGTCATCGCCGCCGGCCAGACTCTCGCAGTCGGCGAAAGCAAGAACGTCTTCGCCACCTTCACCCTCACACCAGGTGGTAACCGCCTGATTGAGAACCTCGCCACCACCTCTGCCCTCAGCCCGGCCGGCGAGGAGGTCACCGACGCGTCCACCGACGGCCTCGTGCCCGACCCGAACGGCGATGGCGAACCCGACGAGAATGTCCCGACCCCGACCCCGTTCCCGGAAAACCCGGAAATTACCGTGGGTAAAACGCTGGTCGGCGTAACCGAGTCCGACGGCGTCTACACCGTCTCCTTCCTGTTCGGACTGCTCAATTCCGGCGACGTGCCGCTCAGCAACCTGGTTCTGGTCGACGACATCATCAGCCAGTACGCCGGACTCAGTCCCAGCAATTTCCGGGCCACAAACGGCACGCTGCAAGGCAATCCGGCCTGGGATGGCAGCGCCACCAGCAATATCCTGGCCCCCGGCCAAGGGCTGCTTGTCGGTGACCTGCAAACAGTGAATATCGCCTTCGATGTCCTCCCGACCATGCCCGGACTCGTGCCCAACCAGGCCACCGGTACCGGCACTAGCCCGCAAGGCACCCCGGTGAACGACCTCTCCAACTCGGGCGCTCCGGTCCCCGGACGCGACGACTTCACTGACACCCCCTTCGTGCTCAACAGCATCGGCAACTCCTTGTTCAACGACGCCAACAACAACGGTATCTTCGATCCGGGCGAGGCGGCCTTTGGTGGTGTCTCCATCCAGCTTCTCGACGCGTCCGGCACCGTGGTTCAGACCACCATCTCCACCTCGGACGGCGAATACCTGTTCGATGGCATTCCCGCCGGCACCTACAGCGTCTTCGTGCCGCCGAGCAACTTTGCTCCGGGCGGCCCGCTCGAAGGTGCGCTCTCCAGCCCGGTCACCGAACTCAATGTCAACGCCGACCAAGACCTCAACGACAACGGACTCGATGACCCCACACCGGAGCTCAACGGCATCGCCACGTCGCCGTTCATCCTGAGTCTCGGCGGCGAGCCGACCAACGAACCGACCGGTCCGCTTGGTCCGGGCGTCAGCCCCGACGAGAACGGCAACCTCACCGTCGACCTTGGCTTCTGGCAACCCGGCAGCATTGGTGACACCGTCTGGAACGACGTCAACGCCGACGGTGTTCCGGATGAAGCACTGAATGTGTTCGGCATCGATAATGTCGAAGTGGAACTCTACCTGGTGAACGCCGATGGTTCAGAAACGCTGATCGATTCGCAGGTCACCGGCGCCGAAGGCTCCTACCTGTTCGACGGCTTGCCCCCCGGTACCTACCGCACGCAGGTGATGGCCGACGACTTCCCCTTCGAACTTCGTCTCCAGACCACACCGCTCACGTACACCATCGAACTCGGACCCGGCGAGCAGTTCGAAGACAGCGACTTCGGCTTCACCTCTTTGCCGACCGCCATCGAACTCGAGTACTTCGTCGCCGACCTCACCGCGACCGGCGTCACGCTCACGTGGGCCACCGCGTGGGAACGCAACAGCCTTGGCTACTTTGTCTACCGCGTCGCCGCCGACGGTTCGCATACCAAAGTTAACGAGACCCTCATCCTCGCGATGGGTGGCGGGACAGAGTACTCTCTGGAGATTCCCGGCGCGACCGGCGGACGCTTCATCCTGGAAGAGATCGAAACCAATCTCGACACCAAGATCCAATCCATCGTCGCCTACACCCGCATCGCGGCTGCACCCGTCGGCGAACCGACCTACACCGCCTTGGCCGAAAATGAGGGTGCCTCGTTCGTCAGTCATGCCGACTACAACAGCTACCTCATCGGCGGCTTCGAACGCGCCCCGCAAGTGCTCGACATCACCGATCCAGAAAACCCGCTGGAGCTGGTTGGCGAAATTCTCGTCACCGATGCGGGACACGGCGCATATTTTAGCGTCAAACCGGATCGTGAGGTTGTCATTCAAGAACGGGAAGTCATAGAAGAGGAGTCAGAGTAGTAACTACTTAACAAGCGGAAAGAAAAAGATGGTACGGTAAGGTCCCCGTCGGGTAAGCGACCAAGATCGTAGTCATCTTTAACAACCAATTTGTGCTGGCTGGTTTGCCTTTTTTTCCAGCCGCACAATCTAAGCACTCACGCAAGTGGGTGCTTTTTTTCTCAACGCGGCCGCGGTCGAGGCGCATAATGACGGGTTGTTGGACCAGCGGGGTCAGTCCTTCATAAATTTCGTGGGACGTCTCTCCCTGCTCGTTAGGGTTAGTTCTTCAACGTTCAGCAAGGACGATGCGTTCGACACCTTCGACCTTCTCATCTACGCCGTCTTGAACCCGCCAAGCGTTCGCCGCCGAACCAGCGACGACCACGCGGTGCAACTCGCCGTCAAGGTAATGCCCCATGCAGAGATCATCGAACGCGATGCCGGATTGAATGTCGGCTTGCTTGGTCATCGCCTGGTACGCCGGTCTGCGTTCGGCTTCGGAATCGTAATGTGGACAACAGCTGCCCGGCAACAAACCAAGGCAAGGCAACACGCCGAGGGGCCACACCGAATCAGTCACGCCTTGTTCGAACCAACAGATCGCGCCAGCACTTACGCCGCACAACAAGATGCCCGCCTCGTGTGCTTCGCGCAACACCTCGTCCGCGCCCCACTCTCGCCACAAACAAATCATGCTGCGCGTGTTGCCGCCGCCGACGTAGATGATGTCTTGCGCGAGCAAGTGTTCGCGCCAACCGGGTTTGACGATCCCGAACAACGAGGTCCACGACGGCACCGCACCGAGTTTGGTGAAGGCCTCATAGTAGTTGTTGATGTACGCCTGCGACTCGGCCGTCGCCTGCGGAAGAAAACCAATCCGCGGGCGGTCCGCGTCCACTTGGTCGATCAGATACTGTTCCATCCGCAAGTCGTCGGTGCTCCGTCCGAACCCGCCGCCGCCGATCGCAATAATTTGTTTTTTCATGACGCGTTTCTAAACCGAGGCGCGCGTTCGAGCAAAATCTTTCTGATGATCTGGAACGAGACCGCCGAGGTTTACGCTGGTGTATTCTGAGATTTCAAATTCGGCCCTTCCGACCTCAACCCTCCATGGAGAGCGCTCCTACGAAATTCCCTTGGTCGATACACGTCGAGGACAGAACGTGACACGAGCCGCGTTAGCGGTGACATCCGACTAGCCCCCGGCTGTCAACCGCAGGCCAAGGCCGAGGCGGGGTTGGCATGAGGGAGATGAGTAGTCCCTCAAGGCGGGATGACACAGGGCCCCTAAACGGTGCGTCCGGCCTAAGAAAATAGGCAGCAGATGCCTTCGGAGCCATGCGGCCGTTCCGACCGGACATGAAGCGAAGAACTCGTGCAGAGGGCAGGCCGGTCGGTTTTCAAAGGCTCTCAGCTAGCCCCGGGTTCCGCTCGTACCTCGCTCCACCTGCGGCTACTGGCTTGCCACCACTCCGTGGTTCGTCGTAGAGGGTTCGTCGTAAAGGGTTCGGCGTCGGATCGATGACCTTCGAAGCTTCAAATCTCTTTGGCCCTCGTCCTTGCATCGAATTAGGATTGCCACCCGCGCCTGAATCCCTCAAACTTTGGCGATATGGTTAACAAAGACTTGGTGGACAACGCTTTGGCGCAGTTCAAGCTAAAGCTGAACGGCTTGCACGGACCCGCGCATTGGGCACGTGTTCTGGTAAATGGGCGGATTCTTGCCGCGGAGACAGGTGCAGACCTCGAAGTGGTCGAGCTGTTCGCAGTGCTGCACGACAGCAAGCGACGGAACAACACGGACGATCCGGACCACGGAAAACGCGCCGCCGTCTTCGCCGAGACCCTGCGCGGGCTGCTGTTCGAGATTTCCGACGCGCAGTTTAACCTGCTTTACGACGCCTGCCACTTTCACAGTGAGAGCGGCACCGCGGGCCACCCCACGATTCAAACCTGCTGGGACGCCGATCGGCTGGACCGCGGACGCAGCCGCAAAACACCTGCCACCGAAATTCTCTGTACCGACGCCGCCCTCGACCCTGCCATCTTAATGCCTGCGCACGAACGCGCCACCGCCCAAGAGGTGCCCGCCTTCGTCAGCGAAGAATGGGGTCTCACTCTCACGATCAAAAAGAAGTCCTCGTGGTTCTAACCTTCGCCCGAACTCTGGCTCAATCTATGGCCCTCCGTTTCTTCCTCTCTCTCGTTCTCGCTGCCGGCTTTACGGTCACGGCGTTTGGACAAAAATCCCAACTCACCAAAGCACGTGAACTCGTCGCGGCGGAGCAGTTCGCCGACGCGCGCTTGCTGCTCGACCAGCTCGTAATCGAAGGCAATCTCGACGCGGCTCTCCTGCGCAATTGGATCGGCGAACGCGAAAACCAGCCTCAACCCAAGCCGCTCGCACTCTCCGAGTGGGTCAACGACAAAGACGAACGCGTGCTCGCCATCGTTCGCGAAAAAGGTGCCGGCGGCCTCGTCGAAGTCGCGCACGACGGACGCCTGTTCCGCGCTGGCGGTCTGTCCTCCCTGTTCGAACGCAGCCGCAATGCCATTGCCCTCGCGGACCGCCTCGCCGTCAGTCAGTCGATTGTCGACTTTCTCCACGACCGCCCTTGGGTTTGGTTCACCGAACGCGGCATCCTGCTCGGCCACCACCATGATCTCTTGGTCGAGTCCGGCCGTCTCGACGACGCCATCGAATTTCTGACCGACTACGCCTTGCCACGTCGCGCCCGCCTCTGCCTGCGCGACGACGACGATGCGGCCGACCAACCACAGACCTGGCCGTTCATGGGGGAAGCGCGCATGAGCCCGATCGACATGTTGCTCATCACCTTGGTCGAGTCCGACCGCTGCGCAGCCTACGCGAAACGCCTCGAGGCCTGCCGCGAACCCGAAGCGCAATATCTCCGCCAGCTCAGCCTGCTCGGTGCCGGGAACACCTCCGAAATCGACGAGTACCTCGATCTACTCGTGCAGAACAAAGCGGTGCTGTTCAAAGAAGCCGGTGGCAAAGCGTTGCAGGATCAATACCTCAGTCTGCTCGGCGACTACGCCACCAAGAACGGAAAACATGCTGCGGCCGCCATCTGTTACGAACGCGCGTTCGTCGAAAGCGATCCGCTACGCACCGATCGCGGCCAAGCGCTGCTCGCGGCCATCGTCCGCGCCCACGGCCAAACCGACACGCCCGAAGCCGCCGGCAATGCGCTGATCGAACGCGCCCTCAACACCGAGGGCATCCCGCCCGAAACCCAGCGCTACGCCTTGCGCATCGGTCGCACCACGCTCGGCCAAGACGTATTCGACGCACAAATAGCCGCCGCCATTCCAGACCATCCGCTGGTGCGCGTTCCCGAGATCGCTGCACGCTTGGAAGCCGGCGAGACCAACGCGGCGCTCGTCGTGTTCGAAGAACTGTGGCGCAACCATCCGGTTGAACTGCTCGCCGAGTCGCCGGTGATTGCCGACCTCTTCCCCACCCCGCGCGCGTTCGCCGACCGCCTGATGGCCGACGGGCGCTTCGTCGAGACGCTGCGCACCGCCTCGCCCGGCGAAGCCAAAGCCATCTCCGAACGCCTCGCTGATTGGATGCGTCCGCCGACCCGCGCCGAACGCGACGCCGGTGCCGTCGACGATGTGGTGCCCTATCTCGAACTCTGTCAGGCGGCACTCAACGCCTACGACGAACGCCGTCGCCTGCGTCATCCCGCCTTCCAAACCCGCACCCTCGACGTCGCCCGTTCGCTGTTGCCGCGCCTCGACAACCCCGCCGACCGCAAGGCGTGGTACCCGCTATTTTTACTCCCGGCTGATGCCCTCGCGGCGATGAAACTGCGCTCCCTGCCCGGTGTCGAGGCGCGTCCCGACCAGCTTCTTAAAATCGGCAACATCGCCCAGGAAAACGCCGCCGAACGCTACCTCGACACGCTCGACAAAACCGAACTCATCCAGCTCGAGTCCGCTTTACCCGAAGGCTCGGGACTGCGTCACTTGGTGGCCGTCACCCGCGGCGGACCCGTTCCCGAAGGCGACCCGGGCATGACCTACAGCTGGCTTAGCGCCAAGGCCTTGCTCAAAGCCGACCGGTACCACGACCTCATGGGCTACTTGCGCGACCGCCCCGAACGCCGCGAGATCCCCGGGCTCCTGTTCATCGCCGACAGCCTCATCGCGACCAACCAAACCACGGCCGCGCGTTTCGTGCTCAGCCTTGGCGCAGACGACTCCGGTCAACCACTCGACCGCCTTGATCGGATCCGCAAAACGTCGCGCAAGCTGGCCGACATCGGCAATTTCCCCGACGCGATCGACCAAGTGAAAGGTCTGCTCGACTCGCCGCTGCCACGTCTGCGCCGTGAGGGACAGACCATGCTGCTCGGCTACGAACGCGAGTGGTTCGAGCAAGTCGGCCCCGCCGAACTCAAACGGATCATCGACGAGAAGGTGGTGCGCCTGCAACAGAATCCCAACAACGTCGAACTGCTCGAACAAATCATCCGCATGTATGCGCAGCAGCACCAGTTCGGCGCGGTGGTCAAATTTCTCGAACAACGCGCCGCCCTCGAACGCGACAATGCATCCACGCGCGTGCGCATCGCCGTCACCAATGCCCGCCATCTCGAACAACCGGAAGAGGCTTGGATCGACTTTCTAAAGGCGCACGAGATTGAAGCGCGTTCGTGGATCGACTCGCGCCAGATCGCGCTGATCCATGAAGTCGCGCTCAGCAAACGCACCTTTCTGAGCAAGCTCGGCGCCATCAAACTGCTGCCGCTCGACGAGAATCCCGACGTCGCCGGCCAATACTACAACGTGGTTCATCGTTGCATGCGCGCGCGCAAAGTCGCCCATGCCGAAGAGGTTCTGGTGCTGGTCGACAAGCTACTCGCCTTTCCCAAACCGATGGTCCAGTCGGTGGTGCCGCGCCTGAACGAGTTCCGCGTGAAGCTGCTGTTGCAACTCGGACGCAAAGCCGAGGCCCGCGCCGAACTCGGTACCTTGTTCGTCGGCAACGACGGCCCCACCTGGGATATGCGCCTCGGTCCCACCGGCCCCGAAGGGCTCGCAGCCACGTACCGTGATCTGATCGGTAAAAACCCAAGTGTCGCCAGCCCGATTTGGGGCCCCTTGCTCGCCGGCTGGGACGCCGAACTCAACGGCGAGCCAGCAGTCGCCGCCGCCGCCTACAAACGCGCCCTGGCAAACTGGCCCAACGCCATCGCCGACCAAACCCCGCACCTGCTCGCGCGTCTCGCCGTGGTCGAACCCGGTCCCGAACGCCACGACTATTTACTCAACACGATCAAAGTCGATGCTGTCGGCCGCCCCGACGTGCTCGCCGAAGTCGTTCAAGAACTGGTCCGCGCCGGCCACGGCCAAGCCACGCTCGCCCGCCTCCGCCTGGTGCGCAACGCCAAGGGTCTCACCGAAGCCGGCCGCCAGCGCTTGCGCGTCATGGAAAGCGCGGCCGAGTTCGCGATTGGGCAGTCCGAGACAGCTCCAGAAAAGTAGAACCAGGGTAGGACATCCCTTCCTACATGCGTCCGTTTTCAATGGTGATGTCGTCGCCCTCGCCGAAGTGGATCGTCTCCTCCTTTTTCTTTCCGAACCTTCGGTCCAGTCCGGTGGTGCCAAGTTGGTAGCGGTGTTTCGAAACCCAGCGATAACGATACGGCATGCCCCAAGGATCCCGGAGCCAGAGAAGGTCCTGTTCGGCGTCCGCGTGGAGCGTTGCGATCACGGTTTCCAAGCCGCGGCCGTCGAGCAAAGAATCGTCGGCGGGGTACTCGCCCACTTGTTCTTTGTACACTTCCAAGGCGTCTTTCCAGTGGGCGAGATCAGAGATTGCCTGCCCCTCGGCACCGTTACCGGTGTTTGCGAGTTGTGCCAGGCCCCAGACGATCACCACCGGCATGGCCAAGACAAAGAGGAGCATCAGCGTAGACACTGGCCGAAATAGGATCCCTGATTTTTCCTCCATGTATGAAATCTACCCGGGGCGCTTTCGTTTTGTCTAGGGACCGCCCGACTTAAACTCTAAACTGGTTTGGTGTTTGAATTGAGATCATTGTTCGACTTGGTCGAACACCCGGACATTTTTTCGTTCACGCAAGCGAGTCTGGATCGTTCAACATCAAAAAACTGGAGCGAGGGGCCTCCCCAAGATCAAAGCACTCACCGACTACGTCACTCGCGCCTCCGGCGTGAGTCTCAACCCCAACGGGGTCACGTCATGCTAGGCTAGGCAGAGCGTAGCGAACCCTAGGGGGGGAGAAAGCCCCAAAGTGGGCGAGACAATCTAGCCCGGGGTGGAGCGAATCTCGCTTTAGCGGGATGAGCGCAACCCCGGGTTGTGGTGGGGTGAGGAGGTTCCCCAAAGGGGGACAACAATAGGATTGGTTTTCTGCCCGAGCGTTTGTCGCACCCCTTTGGGGCGCCTCGGCCAACTCCGGACAATCCCCCGGGGTTTCGTTCGTACCTCACTCCACCCGCGGGCTACGCTGTCTCGCCCCCATAGTTGTGCCATATGGCATTGAACCAAAAAACCGCACTCTGGCCCTCAAGGCAGCCTTGTTCCGACGGCGCTGCCACCTGCATGATAAAGGTGCCCGGCTAAACGGAGGCAGGC